>Ga0153916_10000411_pt1 | contig 28551 bp, 26 predicted proteins | sample Opewatmetagenome_FD_109642 | JGI IMG/M metagenome (GOLD analysis project Ga0153916, IMG submission 109642) | Freshwater wetland microbial communities from Ohio, USA - Open water 3 Core 3 Depth 4 metaG | ecosystem: Environmental > Aquatic > Freshwater > Wetlands | place: USA: Ohio, Lake Erie...
ATGGAGAACATCCTCCGCGCCGAGAAGGCCGGCCAGGTCAAGGCGGTCCTGGCCCAGACCGGCGACAGCCTCGCCGCCGACCAAATCATCATCGAGTTCGAGTGACCGGAGCGCGGCCACCGTGGGCAAGCGCGGAGTACTTGATCCCACCAACGGGGATGCAAGATCTTCCACAATGGCAACCATCACCATCGGTCAATCGGGCTTGCTGGTTCGGACAGGGATCAGGAAGGTGTGCGGAAATGGATGGCCAAGTCGCAAACCGGCCTGACTTATATCGACCAAGCCGATGGCAAACAGGACAATTTTTCAGGGAGGATTATCTCGAGCGATTGAGGAATGAGTCGAAGGCGGCAGCCAGTGGAACGGCTGCAAGCGACTGGAACAACAAGAACAAATATGTGATCCGATCCTACCTCGCACCGTGTGTCCCGAACCGAAAAGCTGGGCGATGCTGATCGCCGGCTTCGACGTCGTCGGCCCCGGAGTGCGGTCAAGACTCGCGTCGTCTAATCTCTGCGACGAACCAACTGGCGGCTGCACGGGCGAGAGTGGCCATTTGCCTTTTGGAGCCATGAATTTTTTAGGTGCTGGAAGGCGGGAAAACAAATGGACATTGTCGACGTTCTGATTGTGGGTGCGGGTCATGGCGGCGCCCAGGCGGCGATCGCGCTGCGCCAGGGGAAATTCGCCGGATCGATCATGATCATCGGCGACGAACCCGAACTGCCCTATGAGCGCCCGCCACTCTCCAAGGACTATCTCTCCCGCGAAAAACCCTTCGAGCGCATCCTCATCCGTCCCGCCGCCTTCTGGGCCGAGCGCGCTGTCGAAATGCGGCTCGGCCAGCCCATCACCAAAGTCGATGCCGCCGCACACCGCGTCACCCTCGCCGATGGCAGCAGCGTCGCCTACCGGCACCTGATCTGGGCGACCGGCGGGCGGCCGCGCAAGCTCCCCTGCCCTGGCGGCGATCTGCCCGGCGTCCACGCGATTCGCACCCGCGCCGATGTCGACGCCCTGATGGCCGAACTCGCCACAGCCGAGCGGATCGCGGTCATCGGTGGCGGCTATATCGGGCTGGAGGCAGCCGCCGTGCTCTCCAAAATGGGCAAGAAGGTCACCATCCTGGAGGCGCTCGACCGGGTGCTCGCCCGCGTCGCCGGAGAGCCGCTGTCGCGCTTCTACGAGGCCGAGCATCGCGCCCATGGCGTCGATGTCCGCTTGAATGTCCGCATCGCGGCGATCGAGGGCGAAGGCGGCCGCCCCACCGGCGTGCGCCTCGAAGATGGCGAGATCGTTCCTGCCGACATCGTCATCGTCGGCATCGGCATCCTGCCCGCGATCGAGCCCTTGCAGGCGGCGGGCGCGGCCTGCTCCAACGGCGTCGATGTCGACGCCCAGTGCCGCACCTCGCTGCCCGACATCTTCGCGGTCGGCGACTGCGCCGCCCATGCCAACCGCTTTGCCGACGGCCGGACCATCCGGCTCGAATCGGTCCAGAACGCCAATGATCAGGCAACCGTCGTCACCAAAACGATCCTTGGCGAACAGGTGGACTATGAGGCGGTGCCCTGGTTCTGGTCCAACCAATATGATCTCAAGCTGCAGACGGTCGGCCTCTCCACCGGCCATGACGAGGCGCTGCTCCGCGGCGATCCGGCGACGCGCAGCTTCTCGCTGATCTATCTCAAGGCCGGGCGGGTGATCGCGCTTGATTGCGTCAACGCGGTCAAGGATTATGTCCAGGGACGCGCGCTTGTCGTCGGCCGGCTGAGTCCCGATCGCGGGCAATTGACCGACGTCAATGTGCCGCTGAAATCCCTGGCTGTGGGGTGATTATGCCTCATATTCTCCACATTTATTACGACAAGTATCCTTGCAGAGACAGGGGATGACCACGCAGGTGTCACGAACGGTGACGCGACTGCTGTTGCTCCGCGGGCCAACAGCACCTCCACCTCACAGAGCCAGCTAGCACTACTTTGGCAGATTATTGGATATAATCGATCGGTTACAGTGCGGGCAGTGCGATGGCGGCGGCTGTGCCAAAGCGGTGAGGATGGCTTGCCGGATGGCAGGCAAGCTCGGTTGCGGCGGAGGCCCTGCGATTCTTTTTTCCCCCTCTGGCCTGCTTGAGGCGTTGGGACTGAAGGAAGGCAAGGGCGATCATGCACATCAAGGCGTGCCGATGCAAACCGGCCCAGGATCGTCCCTCGAAGTGGTCGAGGCCGAGTTCTTCCTTGAGTTGCTGATGTGCCTGTTCGCAGACCCAGCGGGCCTTGATGGCGCCGGCGAGTTGCTTGAGCGGGGTGTCTGCGGGAAGGTTGGCGAGATAGTATTTGCGTTCGCCGGTCGATCGATGCTCGCCGATCACCCAGACCTCTTCACCAGGCAGATGCTGAGCCCCCATGTCGTGAATGCGCTGTGGTGGGCCGTCGGCGACACGCACGCGCATGGCAGCAAAACGGGCGGACAGGCGTCCTCTTGTGCCTCGCCGCCAGCTGACCCTCTGCCATCTAGCGCTTTCCAGCATGGCCTGTGCACTGATCGACTTCGCATCAGGGATATGACGCTGGCGGGGACGACCATGCCCGGTAACGGGGAAGATCATGGCGACATCGGCCGGATAGACCTTCTGCTTGTAAGGAACCCCCACTGCCCAGAAGAGGCCGCGCTGGCTCAATCCCTGTCGGAACGGCCCGCTCATCCCGCAACCGGCGTCAACCAGGACGCAGCCGAAGCGAGCACCAGCTGCGCGCAGCCGATCGATCTCGGCCAGCGCGATCTCGGGCTTGGTCCGGTAACCCCGGCAGTCTGGTGGCACACCGGCATGATCGAGCCGGGCTGCGTCACTCGTCCAGCTCTCCGGCAGAAACAGCCGCAGCCCCACCATCACCGGAACCTCGCTCGACGCCAGGGTAAGCGATACCAGCGTCTGGCAGTTGGCGTTCTTGCCAAGCGCCGAGGCGTATTGCGGGGCCACGCCCACCGAATGGCGGCCCTTCTTGGGGAGCGCCGTGTCATCGATGATCAGCCAGGCCTCTTCCCCGCCGACCATCCTGTCCGCTTCGGTGAGCAACGCCGCTTCCAGCGGCGCTGCGTCCCATACGCCGTTCGCAACGAAATGGTGCAACTGGTCGTAGTTGATATCACCAGCTCGCGCCGCCATCGGCTGCACGCTCTTGCGGTCCCCCGGCCCGATCAGTCCCGCCACATAGGCAGGGCACATCCGAGCCCTGGTCTTGTGCCGCAACGCCGCCAGAAACGGTGCAAGCCAATGCTCAAGATCGCTTCGCCAGTTCACACCCATCGCCAGCCTCCACAATAGCTGGCTCCTCATGAATCACGCAAAACTCCCCATGGGAATCCCCAAAATGCGCTCTCCCCTAGAAATCTGCCAAAGTAGTGCTAGGATGTAGTGACAATTTAGTCACTTCAACCATAGCATGATGCTGGCGAGTTTGATTCCGCCGGGCGTACATCGAACAGGGCAAAGGCAACGGCAAATCCCCGGTCGCAGGCGGCATTGGCCTGTTTGGCATGACCGCTGCCGGTGAAGCCGGCGCCCAGATCTATGCCGCTGCTGCCAAGCGCGAACAGGCCGGAATCCTGTTCGCCGACGCGGTGAAGATGGTCCGCCAATCGCCGGCACTGGCACGGCGACTGGAATTCTCGGGCGGCCCTGGTCGCGAATTCAACATCGCCCATCATGGTTCGGGATCATTCTTCCGGCCCGTGTCGCGCGATACCGGCAAAACAGGCTCGGGGCCGCGTCCCTATTTCGTGCTGGCGGACGAGATCCACGAACTGCCCGACCGCTCGATTATCGAGATACTGGAGCGCGGCTTCAAATTCCGCCGTGAACCGCTGCTGTTCATGATCACGAACAGCGGATCGGATCGCAATTCGGTGGCTTGGGAAGAGTATGAGCACGCGGTCAAGGTCGCCGCCGGCAACATCGATGCGCTGACCGACCCGACCTATCTCGGCGAAATCCTCGACGACACGACGTTCAGCTATGTCTGTGCGCTCGATGACGGCAATGATCCGCTCAATGATCCGGCCTGCTGGATCAAGGCCAATCCGCTGCTCGGCATCACTATTTCGGAGGAATTGTCAAGCCGGCGCTCAGCGCCCTTTCCACTCCGGCAGGCGCTTTTCAGCAAAGGCCCTCGGACCTTCAAGGCAATCGGCGGAAGCGAGCATGGCCTTCATCGCGGGCCAGTCCCATTCCTGCTGCATGGCCGCCTCGGCGCCAAGCGCCTCGCTGCGGCGAACTGCTTCCTTGGTGGCACGGATCGACATCGGACTGCACGCCAGAATCTGCGCGGCCCAACGACGGGCGGCGCCCAGTACGTCATCCTGAACGACTTCATTGACGATGCCAAAGTCCAGCGCCTCCCGCGCGGAAACCCTGCGGCCGGTGAGCAGGATACTCATCGCCCGCGTCGTTCCAACAATTCGGGGCAGGCGCTGGATGCCCCCTGCCAACGCAGCCAGACCAACCAGAGGTTCAGGCAAAGCGAAAACAGCATGCTCGGCGGCGACAACAATGTCGGCTGCCAACACCATCTCGAAGCCGCCCCCGAACGCCGAACCGTTGGCAGCGACGATGACCGGCTTGGCAAGGTCGCTGCGCGATGTCAGCCCGCCAAAACCGGAATCGGGAGTGAACATGTCCCCGCTTTCAGCCTGCTGCTTGAGATCGTGTCCAGCGCAGAAGGCCTTGTCGCCGACGGCAGTGACGATGGCAACCCATTGATCATCGTCATTCGCGAAGGCGTCCATCGCAGCCGCCATCTGCCTTTGCGCTTCGGCATTGAGAGCATTTCTGGCATCAGGGCGATTGATCGTGATGATCGTCAGCCGTCCCTCGCGCTCGACCGAGACGAGTTCGCCCCTCATGCCACGATTATCCAGGCGACGGGGCTATCCTGAACACTTTCATGTGCAGTCACCATTACAACGCCTCCAGAATGGTTACATTGGCGATCCCGCCGCCTTCGCACATGGTCTGGAGACCGTAACGCACACCGCGCTTGCGCATCGCGTGGATCATTGTCGTCATGAGGCGCGTGCCGCTGGCGCCGAGTGGATGGCCCAGTGCAATCGCCCCACCATTGACATTCAGGCAAGCAGGGTCTGCGTCCAGCGCCTGAAGCCATGCCATGGGCACCGGAGTAAAAGCCTCGTTTACTTCGTAAAGTCCGACGTCAGCAAGTGCCAGACCCGCCCTCGCCAGCGCCTTGCGGGTGGCCGGAATCGGCTCTTCCAGCATGATGACGGGATCGCCCGCACTCACCGAAAAGTGGTGCAGCTGCGCAATCGGCACCAAGGCATGGTCCTTGAGCGCCTTTTCGCTGGCTATCAGCAGGCCGGAACTGCCATCGCTCACCTGGCTGGCATTACCTGCAGTAATGATGCCGCCTTCCTCCAGTGTCTTGAGCAAGGCCAGCGTCTCCATCGTCGTATCCCGGCGCACGCCTTCATCGACCAGAAATGGGCCATCCGGGGTGAGGACCGGAATAATCTCCTCCACGAATGCTCCGCTGTCGATCGCTGCGGCTGCCTTGTGATGGCTTTCCAGAGCAAAAACATCCAGATCCTCGCGGCTGTAGCCATACTTGTCGGCAATCATCTGCGCGCCGGTGAACTGGCTGAAATCGGCAACCCCGAAGCGTTCGAGAACGGACCGGGGGAATGGCCCCTCGCCGATCCCCGCCTGCTCGTGCAGCAACTTGTTCGAAAACATCGGCACACGCGTCATGCTCTCGGTTCCGCCCGCGATGACCAGATCCTGTGTGCCCGACATGATCGCCTGCGCCGCAAACTGCACCGATTGCTGGGACGAACCGCACTGCCGATCGATCGTCACTGCAGGAACGCTGTCGGGCAGCTTCGATGCCAGCACGCAATTACGTCCGAACGCAAAGGACTGCTCTCCCGCCTGCGTGACGCAGCCCATGATGACATCCTCGATTGCCGCAGGATCAACCCCGGCGCGATCGACCAGCGCATTCAGAACCGAAGCCCCCAGGTCTGCAGGATGCACGCTCGCAAGCGCCCCCTTGCGACGTCCGCCAGCTGTGCGAACCGCTTCGACGATATAGGCTGTCCCCATGTCAATCCACTCCCGGAAATTGCAGTATTTGCATCGTCACCCGCACCGTTCCATGGCCTCGACCGCGAGCCGGGCCAGGCGAGGAAAACTCTTCGCACGCTCGCGCGCCTTGGCATTGGCGGCCGTTCCCTGGATCACCCGCCCTTTGATGCCGTGAAAGATCGCCGCCAGCCTGAAAAAGTTGAAGGCGACATAGAAGTCCCAGTCGGGAATGCCGTTACGGCCAAGGGCACGGCAGTAGGCGGCAACGTATTCGTCCTCCGACGGGATGTTGAACGCTGCAAGGTCGGCGCCGTCCAGCCCCGCGACAATGTCGGGGGGCATGCGGTACATCATCGCATGATAGGCAAAGTCCGCCAGCGGATGGCCGAGGGTTGAAAGCTCCCAGTCGAGCACGGCCAGCACGCGTGGTTCTGTCGGGTGGAAGATCATGTTGTCGCAGCGGAAATCGCCGTGGACCAGGCTTGTCTCGTCCTCCGCCGGAATGTTGGCAGGCAGCCATTCGACAAGGCGGTCCATGTCATCAATGCGGCCCGCTTGCCCATCCTCATGGTACTGGCGCGACCAGCGCGCGATCTGGCGAGCAAAGTAGTTACCCGGCTTGCCGTAATCCGCGAGGCCAAGCGCCACATGATCCAGCCCGTGCAGGCGCGCGATCGTCTCGTTCATCGCGGCGAAGTAGGCCGGGCGATCGTCCCGCCCGACATCGGGGAAGGTCGCGTCCCAGAATATCCGTCCCTCTACCATCTCCATCACGAAGAACCAGCTGCCGATCACGGCATCGTCGGTGCAGATGCCATGGAATGCCGGAACCGGGAAATCCGCCGTGCCCAGCCTGGATATCACCTCGGCTTCGCGCTCCACGGCATGGGCGCCCTTGAGTATCTTGCCGGGCGGCTTGCGGCGCAGGACATATGATCGCCCCGGCGTGATCAGTTTGTAGGTCGGGTTGGATTGCCCGCCCTTGAATTGTTCGACCCGGAGCGGCCCTGCAAAGCCAGAGACATTCCGATCCATCCATGCCGCAAGCAAATCCGCATCGAAGCCATATCCTTCGCGCACCGGCGTGGTGCCGGTATTGGCACTGATCATATCTCTGCTCATGCCGATTGGTCCGTTCGGGAATGCCGCCATTCCCGCTTGATCCGTTTGGCAAGGCTCCATTTGTGAACTTCGGTCGGGCCATCATAGATGCGGAAGGCACGCACTTCGCGGAACACCTGTTCGACAATAGTGGCATCGGTCACACCAGTGCCGCCCATAACCTGTACGCAGCGGTCCGCGATCCGCATGAGCGCCTCTGATACGGCGACCTTCGCCATGGAACTCTCCACCGTGCCCAGCGAGCCACCGTCGAGCACGGAGGCGCACCAGTAGATCATCAGTTCCGCCTGCTGCAGGTCGACACGGTTGTCAGCCAGCATGAAGCCCACCCCTTCGTGGTCGATAAGTGTCTTGCCGAAGGCCTCGCGGCGGCAGGCATAGTCCGTGGCAATCTCGTGGGCGCGGATGCAGGCGCCCAGCCACCGCATGCAATGCGAAAGGCGCGCCGGAGAAAGACGGACTTGCGCATAGGTAAAGCCCTCGCCCGCTTCGCCCAGCATCTGGTCTGTTGGAATCCGCATGTTAACAATGGTGAGCGTGGGGTGGCAGCCGGGCATCGAACTGTCGATCGTATTGGGTGCATGATCGATGCGGATCGCAGGATTCGGCAGATCGACAAGGAACATGCACGCCCTGCCATGAGAAGCGGGATCTTCCGATTTGGCCATGACAATACCGACCTTGGCCCCGTCCGCTCCGGTAATGAACGCCTTGCGGCCATTGACGATCCAGTCGTTGCCGTCCCGACGGCACGTTGTCTTCATCATGGATGGATCGGAGCCTGCGCCGCCCTCCTCCGCCGGTTCGGTCATGAAAAAGGCTGAGCGCGCGACGCCTGAAACCAGCGGGTCCAGAAAGCGGCTCTTGATGTCGGGCGAGCCGACATGGCTGAGCAGGTACATGTTGCCTTCATCCGGCGCCATGGTGTTGCATGCCAGTGGGCCAAGCGGAGACAATCCGCTGCGGATCAGGACATAGGCGGTGTCCACCTGGCTCAGATGCGAGCCATCGGCCATGATATGCGGCGTAAGCACGCCAGCCTTGCGCGCCAGCTCCCGCATTTCCATGACCAGTTCGTCGGTCGGTGCGCCGTGATGATCGCGTCGCGGATCCTTTTCGTATGGCGCGACGACATCGCGCACAAAATCTTCGACCCTGGCGCCGATGTCCAGCGCGCGTTCGCTGACAACGCTCATCGCGGTGCCATCCTGATCGCGCCATCAAGACGGATCGTCTCACCATTGAGCATCGGATTGGTCACGATAGCCTCCACCATCTGGGCATATTCATCAGGATCTCCCAACCGGCTGGGAAACGGCACCTGCTTGCCCAGCGAATCCCGGCTCTCTTGCGGCAGCGTGGCCAGAATGGGGGTCAGGAACAGGCCCGGAGCAATCGTCATCACGCGGATGCCGTAGCGGGCGAACTCGCGCGCGATCGGCAGGGTCATGCCGACCACGCCGGCTTTCGACGCGGCATAGGCCGGCTGGCCGATCTGTCCGTCGAACGCGGCAACGCTGGCTGTATTGATGATAACCCCGCGCTCCCCGCCCACCAGCGGATCGGCATCCTGTATCCGCGCCGCAAACTTGGAGAGAACGTTGAACGTGCCCAGCAAGTTGATCGTTACGATCCTGGAAAAATCGGCAAGAGGGATCGCCCTGCCGTCCCGGCCGATAACTTTCGCCGGCGGACCGACCCCTGCACAATTGACAAGGATGCGGGCCTTGCCGTTGACTGCCTCTGCCGCATCAAGCGCGCCTTCAACAGCTTCTTCATCCGCGACATCGACACGCTGGAAAAAGCCCCCGATCGCCTCGGCATGAGCCTGCCCCAGCTCTTCATTGAGATCGAACAGGGTCACTTTCGCCCCGCCCCTTGCCAAGCGTGCAGCAGTTGCGCCGCCCAGTCCTGAGGCTCCGCCCGTAACAATGGCTGCCACTCCCTGCACCTTCATCGGCATCATTCCTTATGAAAAATGTTCACGCGAACGCCATCCCGGCGCCCATGTGGCGAGGTCGCGCCGCCTAGACGGCGGCTGCGGCTTCGTGGGGGGCAGAGGCAAACATGCCGTATCCGCCCTGGAAGAACAGCAAGGGCGCATTGGCGCGTTCAATGCCCAGTGCATAGACTTTGCCCAGCACTATGAAATGGTCGCCCGCCGCGTGCACGGCGTGGACGCCGCAGTCAATCCACGCCACCGCACCCTCGATGATCGGCGATCCCATGCCCGAGAGCCGATGCGCGATCCGGTTAAACTTGTCCGGTGCCTTTGACGCCATCGCCCGGCAAACATCCTGCTGCCGCTCCGAAAGCACATTCACGCAGAACAGCCCGGCCGTGGCGATCCGTGGCCACGTGGTGGACCCGCGATCGGGATAGAACCCAACCAGCGGGGGATCGAGCGACACGGAATTGAAGGTACCCACGACCATGCCGACCGGGCCTTCACCGGTCATCGCGGTAATCGCGCAGACCCCTGTTGGATAGTGACCGAGAACCTTGCGGAAGGTGGCGCTGTCGAATTCCATCGGTCTTTCGTCCCTAGTGCAGTTCGGTCATGCAATCGCGTGAATAGGGGCGCAGGTCGTCTACAGCGCCCGCGCGGACCTTGGCCAGCCAGTTCGGGTCGGCCAGTAGGGCCCGGCCGATCGCCACGAGGTCGAAATCGCCGCGGTCGAACCGGCGGGCAAGCTCGTCCAGCGACTTCAGCGTGGGCACCGACTGCCCCGACACGAAATCCTGCATGAGATCGCGATCGAGGCCGACCGATCCGACGGTGATCGTCGGCTTGCCGGTCACGTGTCTGGCCCATCCGGCAAGGCTCCGGTCGCCATCCTCGGGGAAGGCAGGTTCCCAGAAGCGCCGATCCGAGCAATGGAATAGATCTACTCCGGCATCGGCGAGGGGAACCAGCCACTGTTCGAGTTCACCCGGTGTATGCGCGATTTTGGCCTCGTAGAGATAGGTCTTCCACTGCGAGACGCGAAACAGGATCGCGTAGTCCGGCCCCACGGCCTCGCGGATCGCGGCCACGGTCTCGACCGCGAAGCGCACGCGCGTGGCGATGTCGGCGCCGCCGAAGCGATCGTCGCGGCGATTGGTCATGTCCCAAAAAAACTGATCAAACAGGTAGCCGTGCGCGCCGTGCAGTTCGATCGCGTCAAAGCCGAAGCGCTGCGCGTCGCGTGCGGCGCGCACGAACGAGGCGATCACTGCATCGATATCCTGCAGCGTCATCACCCGCCCGCCTGCGATTCCCGGTCCGACGATGCCCGACGGGCTTTCTAGTGGCGGATGGGGGGAATCGGGGAAGTTGAAGTCCTCGCATCCGCCCACGTGCCACAGCTGCGGTATGATCGCCCCGCCCGCACCATGCACGGCGGCACGGGCCATGTCCCACGCTGCAAGGCCTTCTTCGCCGAAGAAGCTGGGGACCGTATCGGCCGCGACCGATCCAGGCCTGTCGATGGCGACGGCCTCGGTGATGACGGCCCCGACGCCGCCTTCGATGCGCCGGCGGTAATAATCGGCCGATGCTGCCGTCAGGATGCCGCCGGGCGCGAAATAGCGCGACATCGGAGCCATCATGAAGCGGTTGCCAAGCTTGAGAGACTTGCATTCGAAGGGCGTGAAGAACGGGTCCAGTAGGGTCATGGCCTCACCTTGCATCCTTGTCTGTTGCGTAGGGTCACAGGCTGGCGAGGAAATGGCGCAGCGCGGCAAGATATTCCGGCGGATCCTCGATGAACGGCGCGTGGCCGCAGCTCTCGAACGCGACGACGGAACCAGCTTGCGCAATTTGCGCCGCCGCCATGCCCACTTGCGGATCGAGGATCGGATCGGCGCTGCCCACGATCGAGAGAACCGGCACCGACAGCCCGGCCAGTAGCGCGCGCTGATCGATGTTTCCAAGGTCGAGCAGCGAGCGGATCACGTCGGGGCCGCTGTCGATGAAGGTTGCCGACATCCAGTCGATCGTGGCCAGGCTTACCTCGCGAACGCAGACCCCCTGAGCAAGGCCGCAAAAGAAGCCGGCGCGATCGGCCGTCAGCGCGGCGGCCGTGGCGGCAAGACCTTCGGGTTCGCCGCCATGGGGGAAGTCCTCGGTGCGCGTGAAGCGCGGTGAGGCACCGCACGTGAGGACGAGGCCGGCGACCCGGTCGCCAAGGCGATGCGCGGCCTCGGTCGCAACGGCCCCGCCCAGTGACCAGCCGTTGAGCACGACCGGCTGTCCGGCAACCTTGCGGACGATGCCCTCGACATCGCCCGCCAGCGCCGCGATCGACATGTCATCGAAATCGCGGTCGGACTGACCGCAGCCACGGTGGTCGATGACGATCACCGCGTGGCCTGCGGCCTTCAGGCCTTCGACTGTGCTGGCCCAGATGCGGCCAGACATCGCCCAGCCGTGGATCAGGACCACGGGTACGCCCGGCCCGCGATGGTGCTCGAAATAGACGGAGCGGTCGTCACCGCAGTCGAAATAGGCCATCTGTTCTCCCCCCTTGCGGCCCGTTTATTGCGGTGCCGTGAGCGTAATCCCGACGAGCGGACTGAAGTGATGCATCTTCACTTGGCGAAGCATGATTTTCCAGACCCCGTCGCGCCGTTCGAAGCGGTCGGAATAGGTCGCAGCCACCGTTTGCGCCTGGCCATCGCTGGTCGTGCCGATACAATAAACGTCGCAGATGCCGCGCGCCTGATCCGGCCCTTCGGGCGTGATGTGCAGGTTGGTGGTGTAATGGGTGGATTGCGCCCACGCCGGCCAGAGGATGCCCTTGACCGCGCGGGTGATACCTTCGTGCCCCTCGAAGTTGCCGAAGGGAGGGCCGATTTCCCAGGTGGCTTCGGGCCACCAGATCCCCATGAAGCGATCGAAATTGCGACTGTCGAAGCCGAGGCAATAGTCGCTCGTCAGGTCGAGCATCGCAAACCGGCTCTCAAGGTGATCGAGCCGCTGTTCGAAGGTGGAAGTCATGTAGGCGTGTCCTGCTCAAGAAACTGCGCGAACTTGGCTTGCGCTTCGGCACGGCGGGCGGGCACGAAATAAGTCGGGAAAAGGCCCGGTGCCGGGGTGACTTTGCGCAGCACGTCCTTGGCGACGGCCACCTTGTGGACTTCGGTCGGTCCGTCGACGATGCCCATTTCCGGCACGTATTGCCAGATGTCCATCAGCGGAGTTTCGTTCGACATGCCAAGCGAGCCGTGCACGTGCAGCGCACGGTAGACCACGTCCTTGAGAACGCCCGGCATCGCCGCCTTGATCGCCGAGATTTCCCTGCGGACGCGCCGGGTATAGGCCTTGTCCTCATCCATAAGCCAAGCTGCATAGAGCACATGCAGGCGGAACTGCGTGATCTGGGTGTAGCTGTCGGCGATCTTTTCCTGCACCATCTGCTTGTCGCCAAGCCGTTCGCCCTTGGTCACGCGCGAGACGGCGCGCTCGCACATCATGTCCATCGCCTTGTTAAGCATGCCCACGGTGCGCATTGCATGATGAATGCGGCCGCCGCCAAGGCGCGATTGCACTACCTTGAAGCCTTCGCCCTGCGCACCCAGTGTATTTTCGCGCGGTACCCGGCAATCGGTGAAGCGCAAGTAACCGTGGACGCCGCTGCCGATCTCGTCCTTGGGGCCGACGGCCGTGTTGCGAATGATTTCGAGCCCCGGCGTGTCGCGCGGGACGATGATCGTGGTCGACCCGTCGTGCACGGGAACATCGGGATTGGTGATGCACATCACGATCAGGAATTCGGCCATGTCAGCATGGCTTGCGAACCATTTTTCGCCTTCGAGAACCCATTCGGCCCCGTCGAGTCGGGCGGTGCAGGTGAATTCGCCCGGATCGGCGCCGGCCTGCGGCTCGGTCATCGAGAAGCAGGAGACGATTTCGCCATCGAGCAGGGGCCTGAGATATCGCGCCTTCTGTTCCTCGGTGCCGAAGCGAGCGAGGATCTCGGCATTGCCGGTGTCGGGCGCTTGAGTGCCGAAGACAGTGGGGGCGAAGCGGCTGCGCCCCAAGATCTCGTTCATCAGGCCGAGATGGAGCTGGCCATAGCCTTGGCCGCCAAGGTCAGGGCCGAGGTGACAGGCCCAAAGGCCCTTGGCCTTCACGATCTTTTTCAGCGGTGCCATGGCTTTGCTGGCGGGCGAACGCGGATCGAAAGGATCGCCTGGCTTGCGGAAAACGAGGTCCAGCGGTTCGATTTCCGTCGTAACGAACTCCCGCATCCAGTCCAACTTTTCCTGGAATTCGGGTTCAGTCGAAAAATTCCAACTCATCGGATTATGCTCCCAAGCGGTCAGCAGCCGGCATACCAGCCGCCGTCGATCCACAGCTCGGCGCCGGTGACATAGCGGGCTTCGTCCGAGGCCAAGAATAGCGAACCATGTGCGATGTCCATCGGATCGCCCACCATGCCCATGGGGATTGAGGCCTTGATGGCGGCGTCCTGTTCAGGAGTGATGTCACCCAGGATTGGTGTGCGAATCTGGCCCGGGAAGATGGTGTTCACGCGGATGCCCTTCTTTGCGAACTCGAGCGCCGCTCCCTTGCTCATCACGCGCACAGCTGCCTTCGATGCATGGTAGCTGAGCGCGTCGGGACTGCCGATTAAGCCATAGAGCGACGAGATGTTGACGATGGCGGCATTCCCGGCCTTCAGCAGCTCGGGCACGGCAGCCTTCATCCCATAGAAAACGCCGGTCTGGTTTATGCGGATCATCCGTGCCCAACCTTCCTCGGTCTCGGTTTCGACGCCGCCGGGATGGAAGATGCCTGCATTGTTGACGAGATTGGTATGCTTGCCGAACTTAGTGACTGTCAGCGCGACAGCGGCCTGCCAGCTCCCCATGTCGGTCACGTCGAGGCGGGTGAAGGCTGCTTTGCCGCCTTCTGCGGCAATCTTTTCGACGACTTTGGCTCCAAGATCTTCTTGAAGATCACCGATCATCACGCAGGCACCTTCGCGTGCATAGAGCGTTGCCTGTGCTTCGCCCAGGCCGCTGGCGCCTCCGGAAATCAGCGCCACTTTGCCCGCCAATCGTTGGCCCATCGGTCATCTCCCGTTTGCTCTGTCTGTGCTTGGCAACGATGGAGCATATTTACTAGTTTGAGACAAGCAAAAATGACTTGAACAATTCCGAACTGCGGGCGGAGCAGGATAATTCCTCAATAAATACAACGATAAACAGCTAGCTACTTAAGCCATATGAAGTCAGCTCACGCAACAGCCCGAAATCAAACTTGCTCGGATATAGCAAGTTTGATAGACCTGCATTCCGGGCTTGAACGCGCCCCTGACACCTCGACCGGAGGGGGATGGCGCCGCGGCAGGCGCGTTTTTGCCCGGGAAAAAACATTCACGGCAAAAGAGCGTGGGGAAGGGAGAGTTTATGATGAACATGTCGGGAAAATCTGTCCGCATTTTGCTGGCAGCTTCTATTTCGGTATCGGCCTTGGCGGCAACGCAGGCCCATGCCCAAGAAGAAGGTGTCGAAGCCGATCGCGGGCTTGAAACCATCGTTGTTACCGCGCGCAAGCGGGTCGAAAATCTTCAGGAGGTTTCCTCTTCGATCAGCGCGCTGGGCGCCAGCGACCTTGCCCGGCGATTCGATTCAGATGTCCGTGACTTTGCCAACTCTTCGCCCAACGTGCTGATCGACGATACCCAGCAAGGGCCGGGTGGTGTCGCAGCGATCTACATCCGCGGCATCGGCGTGGCCGATGTTGAGAAGTCGGTTGACCCGGCCGTTGGCGTTGTGACCGACGACATTTACATCGGACAAAGCTCGGGTAGCCTGCTGAAGGCGATCGACGTCGATCGCGTCGAAGTGCTGCGCGGACCGCAGGGCACCTTGTTCGGCCGCAACGCGACTGGCGGTGTTATCAACCTTGCCCGTTCGCGCCCCACGCAGGAACTGACCGGCAAGGTCCGCGCCACTTACAGCAGTTTTGACACTTTCGATTTTCAGGGCGTGGTCAGTTTTGGCCTGGCGCCCAATGTCGCGCTCAAGGTCACCGGAGCCTATAATGCCAGCGACGGTTATATCTACAACCGTACACAAGACAGGCCAGGGCAGAAGTCGGACTTCCGCTCGATCGGTGCTCAACTGCTGATCACGCCGACGGACTCGCTAGAACTGAGTGTGAGCTATGACCGCCAACTGACCCGGCAGGATCCTAGCCAACTTCACGCGTTGACCGAGCCGACCGACCTGTTCTGCGCGGTCTACACATATTGCTCGCCCAAGCCGGGCGTACCGATCTCGGGTGATCGCTATGTTACCGTAGGCGATGCCCCGGTCGACAAGAGCGCGCGCTTCGAACTCGACATGGCAATCGGCAAGGTCAAGTACGACCTCGGCGGCGATTTCGAACTCCAGTACATTCTTGGCTACCTGAAGACGAGTGAGGCCATCAACCAGGACTTCGATTCCACGCCTGAAACGCTCTACCACACGGATCGTCCCGCCCGCTGGCGGCAGATCACCAACGAGGCGCGACTGGTGATGGGCGGCAATGGCCCCATCACTTTCGTGTTGGGCGGCTATCTCTGGGATTCGCGCTACACTATCAACCTCAAAAACTACATCGGCTTTGCCGGCCCGCCGCTGCTGACCAGCGCTCAGGACGTTACGCAGACAACCAAATCCTATGCCGGATATTTCGAGGGGGACTACCGCGTTACCGATAAGCTCAAGCTGACGTTGGGCGGCCGTTACACGCACGACCGCAAGACCACGATCGTGAACGACGGCACGATCTTTATCTATGGCACCACCGAGGAGGCCAATCCCATCCTGGTGATCCCTCCCAGTCTTGCGGGCGGCAGCATCGTGATGCCCAGGCCGGTAAAGGCCAGCTGGTCCAAGTTCACGCCCAAGGTCAGCCTCAGCTACAACTGGACCGACGATGTGATGACCTATGCCCTGTGGTCGCGCGGGTACCGAGGCGGCGGGTTTAACGGGCGCCCCTCGACGATTGGCGCGGCGACGACCCCTTATAATCCCGAAACGCTCGACAATTTCGAGCTGGGCTTCAAGACCGAATTCCTCGAAAACCGAGTCCGCCTTAACGGTGCAGCCTACGTCATGAAGTACAAAGACATGCAGCAGGATCTGGACGTGCCCGCCCCGGGTACTTCCACCGGCCGCGAAAACCGTACGATCAATGCCTCGAAGGCGGATCTCAAAGGTTTCGAGCTCGACCTGATGGCGCGGGTGACCGACAATTTCACCCTCAGCGGTAACGTTGGCTACCTCGATGCGAAGTACAAAAATTTCTTCGGCGACATCTACAGCACCGGAACACCGGTGGATGCGACGTTCCTGAAGATCCGCCGGGCGCCAAAGTGGACCTGGGACGTGCGCGCCACCTACGAACAGGATGTCGGCCTGGGCACGCTTTGGCTCAACGCCGAGTTGCACCATATTGGCGCGCACGAGCTGACCTTCCTCAACAACCCCAACTTGCGCAACAAGGCGCAGTACATGCTGGATGCGTCGATCAGCTACAAGATCGACAACACGATGATCAGCGTGTTCGGCAAGAACCTGATCGATGAGAATGGTTGGACGATCGGCTATGATGTGCAGAACGTGTGGAGCTACTCCGCACCGCGGCCGCCCCGTTCGTGGGGCGTGGCGATCACCCAGACCTTCTGACCGGAGGGCGGACGGCCATGGCATCCCATCCGATGCAATTCGCAACGGTTCCGCGCCGATGGCTGGTGACGGGGGCATCGCGTGGTCTGGGCCACGCGATCGCCACCCTTGCTCTGCACAGGGGCGACAAGGTCTGCCTTGTCGCCCGGGGATCGGGGACCGAGGACATTGCGGCGGCGCTGGGCGAACACGCCATCGGCATCGCGGCAGATGTCACGCAAGCAACTGATCTTGCCCGCATCGCCGCCGAGGTGGGCAAGCGGTGGGGTGGGATCGACGTTCTTGTCAATAACGCCGGCCTCCATCGGGGCGGAAAGATCGACCGTCTTGATGACGAGGACTGGGACGCCTCGCTTGCCACGAACCTGACCGGCCCGATGCGTGCCATCCGTGCCGTGCTGCCGCAGATGGCGAGCGGTGGCTCGATCGTGAACGTGGGGGCGGTGGTTGGCTTCCGGGGCTTTCCCGGCGACAGTTCCTATGGCGCCTCGAAAGCCGGGCTGGCCGGCTTGACGCAAGTTCTCGCCGCGGAACTGGCGTGCAGGAATGTGCGCGTAAACATGGTGGTACCCGGTTTCGTGATGACCGGAATGACATCGGGCGTTTCAGTGCCCGCGCGCGAAGCCATCATTGCCCGGATTCCCTTGAGGCGCATGGGCGTACCCGAAGAGATCGCCGAGGTCTGTTGGTGGGTGGCCGGATCGACCTATATGACCGGTTCTGTGGTGTTCACTGACGGGGGGTTGATGTGCAACCTGTGAACGCAGCAGATCTTTTTACGGAATGGCTACATACGGAAACTGGGCTGAATGAAATCGTGCTGGGTCCAGTGCTGTGCGGCGGCAATTCCAACGTTACCCGCCTGGTCGAGACACGACAGGGCCGCCTGATCCTGCGCCACCCGCCGGTGAATGTCGTGTCGGACAAGGCGGCGGCGGGGATCGAGCGGGAATATCGTGTGATCAGCGCGTTGCACGGACGGGCGCCGGTACCCCGTCCGGTCGCTTGGTGCGCCGATTCAGCAGTGTTGGGGCAGCCTTTTGCGGTCACCGAGTGGATTGACGGAGTAGCGCTGTCTCGCGAACTTCCCCCCACCTGGTCCGACCGGGCTGAAACCATCAACCGGCTTGGTCTGGAAATGATCTGCGGGCTTGCCACAGTCCATTCCATCGACTGGCGTGACCTACTGCCTGCTGATTTCGGCCGCCCGGACAGTTTCGTTCAGCGCCAAGTGGAGCGCTGGCTGGCGGTCCGCGCGCAGCAGCGGGTACGCGACCTGCCGTTGCTGGAGGAGGTAGCTACATGGCTGCTGGACAACCGACCTGAGCACGCGCGCGCCAGCATCATCCATTGCGACTTTCATCTCGACAACTGCCTGATGGCACCCGACGCGCCGCGCCTCAAGGCGATCCTCGACTGGGAAATGGCAACGCTGGGCGATCCGCTGATCGACCTTGGCCTGTGCCTGTTCTTCTGGCGGCGCGATCCGTGCAGTGCGCCCGGGTTTCCCGTGGTCCAGGCCCTGTCCAACAGGCCCGACGTGATCGCGCCGCAGCGGCTGGCCGATGCGTGGTCCGAGGCGACCGGCTTCGATCACGACCGGCTGGACTATTACATGGTCTTTGCCGTGTGGCGGCTCGCCGCCATTGTCGAAGGCGCTTGGGTGCTGCATCGTCAGGGCAAGGAGGACACAGCCTATGCGCGAGGGCTGGAGCATGATGTGCCCGCCTTGCTGCGCGAGGCCGCGGCGATCATCGAGCGGGGGAGGCACTGATGGACAGCACGATGATGGATCATCCGCTCTCCACGCAGATGATTTTCGAGCGCGGCGAGCGCCTGTTTGCTGACAGCGTGGTGGTGGACTTCGACGGACAGCGGACACAACGAACCCGCTATGCCGAAACCGCGCTACGGGTGCGGCGGCTTGCTGCGGCGCTCGAAGCGCTGGGCCTTGGCGCGGGCGACCGGCTGGGCAGCTATTGCTGGAACACGCCGCGCCATCTCGAGGCCTATCTGGCGGTCCCCGCGATGGGCGCGGTGCTGCATACGCTTAACGTACGCCTGCCTCACGACCAGCTGGAATACGTGATCGATCACGCCGATGATCGCGTGCTACTTGTCGATGCAGTGCTGCTGCCGGGCCTGTTACCGGTACTGCCGCGCCTTCGCGGGGTGCGCCACCTGATCGTGAACGGGTGCTGGGATGGCGATCTGGAAGGTTTTTCCGGCGAGGTTCATGATTACGAGAACCTGATCGCGGCGAATGATCCCGTCGCGCAATGGCCCCGCATCGTAGAAACCGACGCCGCGGTGATGTGTTATACTTCGGGCACGACTGGTCTGCCCAAGGGCGTTGTCTACAGCCATCGCTCGGTATTCCTGCACAGCCTTGCTTCGATGGCTTCCGATGCTTTCGCGATTTCAAACCACGACCGCATCCTGATGGTGCCGCCGATGTTCCACGCCAATGCGTGGGGCATGCCGTTTTCCGGCTGGATGGCCGGCAGCGACCTGATACTGCCCGCGCAGTTCCTCCAGCCCGATCACCTTGCCCGCATGATCGCGATGGAGCAGCCGACGTTGATGGCCGCCGTGCCCACGATTCTCAATGACCTGCTTCAGGCACATGCCCGTGAGCCAATGGACCTTGGTTGCTTCCGCACGATCATCGCGGGCGGATCGGCGGTTTCGTCCGCGCTGATCGAAAGGGTGAAGGCGGCGTGGGGCGTCGATATCGTGCAGGGCTGGGGCATGACCGAGACCAGCCCTATGTGCGTGCTGTCGGTTCCGCCGCGCGGCGCGCAAGCCGATGAGACAGTGCACTGGCGCGCCAAGAGCGGCCGGACGGTGCCAGGGATGCACGTGCGCATCGTTGACGACGAGGGCCGGCGCCTGCCTGAGGATGGCAATACAGTAGGCCATCTCCAGTTGCGCGGTCCATGGGTGGCGCGCGGATATTACCGCGAGGCGCCCGATGACTCGCCGCTTACGGATGACGGGTGGCTGCGGACCGGCGATGTGGGACGGATCGATGAGCGCGGGTTCGTGGAAGTGACTGATCGCGCCAAGGACCTCATCAAGTCTGGCGGAGAATGGATATCGTCAGGTGACCTTGAAAACGCCATCGCGCGCTTGCCCGGCGTGGTCGATGCCGCCGTTGTCGCCGTGCCCGATTCCCGCTGGGAGGAGAGGCCGCTTGCAGTCGTGGTCATGGCACCGGACAACCACGCGGATTATCGCGTCATGCGGCGGGCGCTCTTGAGCCAATTTGCTAGATTCATGGTACCCGAGTATTGGTCATTGGTTGCCTCCATTCCCAAGACCACCGTGGGGAAGTTTGACAAGAAAGCCATCAAGAAACAGTTCGGTGAAGGGGCACTGGCTGTTGTCGTTGAAACAGAGTTCGGCCCCGGAGATCAAGATTGAGAGCTAGTCCTTCCACCACGCATGCAGCATCCACTGAACGGCCTCGCTTGACGCAGGTCGAACGCACTGCGCGTTCCGATGCCCGGATGTTCGAAACGGCAATGCACCTGATCGTCGAGCGAGGCACGCACAATACCACATTGAAGGAAATCGGCGAACGGGCGGGATACAGCCGCGGGCTGGCGAGCAATCGCTTCGGGTCCAAGGAGGCGCTGTTCAGCCACATGGTGCGGGACTTTAACGAGAAGTGGGCGAACGAGTTGCGCCGTTTTGTCGGCACGCGCACGGGCCTGTCTGCCTTGGAGGGCGCGCTCGACGCGGTGGAATACTTCCTGCTGAACCACACCGTGCAGATGCAGGCGATGTACATCCTGTGGTTTGAATCGATCAGTAGCTACGAGGTCGTTCGCCGCCGGCTTGCGGCCAACCACATAGCCTATCGGCGCGATACCGAACGCTGGCTGGCGCAAGGCATTGCTGATGGCACGGTGCGGCCGTCGGTGGACCCGGCAAGCTTCGCCGTAGAGTTCAGCGCGTTCATTTTTGGCCTTGTCTATCAATGGCTTGCTAATCCATCGGCGATTAACTTTCACACCGTGCTGCAGCACTATCGCCGGAATACGATCGAGCGGCTTTCCGCCCAGAGTTCTTAAGTCCGCTGCCACCGCCCCGGCGCGACCCGAAAAAATACTTGCTAGGGTAAAGCAAATAATTGACAGTGCCAAAAATGGGATGGGGATGAGTCGGGGTGGATCCCGTCTTCTCCCAAAAAATTGAGACAGGAGAGAAGAATGCAAGTTGGCCTGCTGATGGTCTTCCAGAATTTCATGGACCAGACCACTGACCGCGAAGCTTGGGATCGCGACATCCACCTGTGCAGCCTGGCTGAGCCACTTGGCTTCGACACGCTCGGCGCAGTGGAGCATCACTTTTCAAACTATGCGATGTCGCCCGACAATATCCAGTTTTTGTCCTACATGGCCGCCAAAACCGAACGGATCGGCCTTATGACGGGGGCCGTGATCCTGCCATGGCACACCGATCCGATGCGCATTATCGAACGGATGACCGTTCTTGATTACCTCAGTAACGGACGCGCCATGTTTGGCATCGGGCGCGGTCTCGCCAAGCGCGAATACGACACGTTCGGTCTTGACATGAATGAAGCCCGGGATCGCTTCGACGAAGCCGCCGAGTTCATCATGAGCGGCCTTGAAACAGGCGTTTGCGAATGGAACGGCAAGTTCTTCAAGCAGGCGCGCACCGAAGTGCGGCCCCGGCCGCTCCGCAGTTTTCGCGATCGCTTTTTCTCGGTGGCCATGTCGTCGGATTCGGTCCCGGTCTGCGCTCGCCTAGGCGCCACGATGATGAGCTTCGCCCAAAAGCCGTGGGAGCAGATGGTGCCCCACTTCCAGTCTTATCGCGACCTATTCCAAGAGTATCACGGCGAACCCGCGCCGCCGCCGATCTGCGTGGACTTCATGGCCTGCGACGAAAGTGCCGAAAGGGCCGAGGCGCTCGCGCGTGAACACATGGCCAATTACTACGTCACGGTGATGGACCACTACGAGATGGCTGGCGAGCACTTCAGGAACATGAAGGGCTATGGCGACTATGCCACCAATGCGAACCTCCTGCAGCAGCTTGGGATGGCCGAGGCTGGCAATGCCTTCATCGATATCAACACATGGGGTACCCCGCAGCAGATCCTCGACAAGCTGCACGCGCGCCGCGAATTTCTCGGCGACTTCGATCTGACCGTTCAGGTCAGCTACGGCGGCATGAAGCGCGAGGACGCCGAAAAGGGCATCCGCCTGTTCGCCGAGAAAGTGCTGCCGGAATTGCAGTCCTGGAAACGCAAGAACTGATCTGCCGGGACGAGCCGACGTGACGCAGCTGTCGAACATGAACATTCTTGTTGATCCCGATGCCCTTGGCGGGAATGGAAGGGGCATTATGTTCGGCGCTGTCGTCGGCCTTACGCCGGCGGCCATAATGCTCATGGCGTCCCGGGCCCGGGGCGTGATTGCCGCAGCGTTGTCCGTCGAACGCGCCTTCGCTCTTGACATCGCCCCGATGCCGGGCGGATCCTGCCGCACCTACCGCCCGATCACTCTCGTTAGCGTGGAGGCCCATGCTTGCACCGAAACAGGTATTTCGGCGCAGGAACGCTGCACCACCTTGCGCGCACTGGGGGCTTGGGACGCGTCCCCCGCCGATTTTCGCGCGCCTGGCCATGTGATCGTCACGGTCGTACCAAGCCGGCTTGCGGTAGCCGGCCAGCCCGCCGTTCTCAGCGAAATCGCTTACCGCCATGCCGCGCGCAATGAAGGAGCACTGGCGATCGCCTGGACAGATGTGCTGGACGACCGGGGCAGTATTGCATCCGTATCCTATTGCCGGGCGCTGGCGGCTGAATGCGGCTTGCCGTGCCTTGAACTGCGCGATGGCGCCACGATCCGGGCGGCCATCGCCTCGGCTGCGTAAAACCAACTAAAAGCGAAAATTCCCGTTCCATGACCATGCAACCGCCTCTCACCGGTCTCAGGATCATTGAAATGGCCGGGGTCGGGCCAGGTCCGTTCTGCGGCATGATGCTGGCTGATCACGGTGCCGAAGTGATCCGCATCGACCGATCGGGTGGCTTGCGGGCCGGCGTCCCCATCGACGGTTCGCGCGATGTCCTTCTCCGGTCGCGTCGCACGATCTCGCTCGACCTGAAATCTCCCGCCGCGGTCGACGTCGTCCGGCGGCTGGTCGCCACCGCCGATGGTCTGATCGAGGGGTTTCGTCCCGGCGTGATGGAGCGGCTGGCGCTGGGCCCCGAGGATCTCATGACGATCAACCCCCGACTGGTCTATGGCCGCATGACGGGGTGGGGGCAGGACGGCCCGCTTGCCGCGATGCCCGGGCACGACATCAACTATATCGCGCTTTCGGGCGTACTCCATTCAATCGGGAGCAAGGGCAGTCGGCCGGTCCCGCCGCTGAATCTTATCGGCGATTACGGCGGCGGCGGGTTGATGCTGGCCTTCGGCATGGTTTCTGCCCTGCTCGCGACACGTGCGGGTGCGCTGGGACGCGTGGTCGACTGTTCGATGACCGAAGGCTCGTCGGCGCTCATGGCCGGTATCTGGACGCTGATTAGCAATGGCTGGTGGGAAGGCGAGCGCGGCACTGGCCTGCTCGATGGCGGCGCGCCGTTCTACGATACGTATGCCACGGCCGACGGTGGTTACGTGGCGCTGGGTGCTATCGAGGCGAAGTTTTTCGACCGGCTGCGCCATCTTCTCGGCCTTATCGACGATGCCGATTTTGCCGACCAGTATGACTGCACGCGCTGGGACACGATGCGCGCAACGCTGGAACGCGTGTTCCTGTCACGCCCGCTGGCGCATTGGTGCGATCTGCTGGAGAACGAGGACGTCTGCTTCGCCCCCGTTCTCGCGCCTGAAGATGCGCCGCATCACGCACATAACCACGCGCGCGGCAGTTTCATCGAAGTTGACGGCATTACCCAGCCTGTGCCGACGCCGCGTTTTTCTGGCACCGTTCTGGTTCCCCCGCGCATGTGGCGCGAAGATGCGGACAAGCTCTCGCTTCTGCAGGAACTCGGTTACGACGAGGCGGCGATTGGCGAGCTGACGCAGGGCGGCGCGTTCGGCGAGGTAGGACGCGACATCGCTCCGGGGCGGCAGCGGAAACAGGCATAACGAAAGCGCGGGCTTGTCAATCGCGACGAATGCACCAGCTTCTCCAGCTCGTGCGGCTACGAGCCAGAATGAGCGGAAAACGCTCTAATTACACTGCATTATACTCCAGAGAGAGTTCGCGAGCAGACTCTCACCCTCCGCCATTACATGCAACAGCAACCCTCGCTCACCCTTTTGGGTTGCCTGAAATTGGGGGTTCTGCGGTATTTTTCCGATAAAAGCTCCTGACTTGGGCGCTGGCAGATCGGCGGGTTTCTCTCTCTACTGCCCCATATTCTCCAAGGCTCCTGACTGCGTCGATTTAGGGTCCGGACCCAATAACAGCTGCGTTCCTTTCTGCTGGAACGCGGGATCGTCGGCACCTTGCCACCCAGATGCCGATTCTGTTTGCCGACGAACGGTCGCCGCTATCCGCGCGGATGCAGGCGATCCTACAGAACCTTTGGAACGAGTGGCAGCAGCTCGAACACGATATCAGCGAGATCACGGCTGAGATCGAAAGCATCGCGAAGAACGACCCCGACTGCCGTCGGCTCCTTGCGATCCCCGGCGTTGGACCGATCGTTGCGACCGCGCTTGTCGCTGCCGTGGGCGATGGCAGTGCTTTCCAGCGCGGGCGCGATCTGGCGGCATGGCTGGGCCTGGTGCCCCGCCAGCACTCAACCGGGGGTAAGCCTCGGCTGCTGGGGATCTCAAAGCGAGGCAATGGGAACTTGCGCCGGCTCTTCATCCACGGCGCCCGATCGGTCGCGATGCACGCTGATCGCAATCGCGGGCTGGGCCTTTGGCTGACGAGCTTGGAACAGCGCGCTCATAAGAACGTGGCGGTCGTCGCGCTGGCCAACAAGATCGTGCGGATCAGCTGGGCCGTCCTGGCGCGCAACGAAGAGTATCGAGTTCCGACGCCGATCGCTGCCTGAGGCAGCAAAGCGTCAGAAAGTCTGCGAGCAACAGGAGTGATGGCAAGCAGTCGATGGATGCACGATCCAAGTCTGGTTCAAAAATGCAGCCCACCAAGGCTGGACCATTTGTTAGACCGCATCGTGCGCGCAACCCATTATGGCCCGGGATCGAGATGTCCCACAAACAGGCCGGATACATTTAGGCAGACTGTGCCGCCAGAATCTCAAAATGCTTGCATGACTGGGGCGGACCATACATTTTTGAAAGCAGGTCCTTCAGACCTGCATTGTCGAGCATCGCGTCCGCCAGCAGCCGCTTGAGCTTCGCATTCTCGTCCTCCAGCGACCGGAGGCGGCGCGCCTCCGACACATCCAACCCGCCGAACTTGGCCTTGTACTTGTAGAACGTCGCTTCCGATATACCGTGACGCCGTGCCAGATCAGCGGTCTTCGCCCCCGCCTCAGCCTCCTTCAGCACACCAATGATCTGCTCTTCCGTGAACCTCGTTCGCTTCATCTGTCCGTCCTTCCTTCAGGGCCGGACTCTAATCGCGTCTGGAGGAAAATCAGGGGGTCACGTCACCCCCGCCTTCAGCTAGTGCTCGACTGCGCCTGCGCAGCGCGATGACGTCCCGGGTGGTCGTCCACTGAAATCCAGCCTTTTCCACGAGCTTTGATGGTGCTATTGATGGCTATGGCGATGCATCATGGACAGATTGACTGAAAAATCAGTCGTTTAGATACCCGGCAATGATCCTTTCCTGGGCACCATCTACATCGCCGGCGCAAATGCGCCGGCTCCCGGCAAACACCCTGATAATATCCTCCATCCATGGAAGACAGGGTCCGAGGGCGGGCGATCAGGCCCGCGCCTAGCAAGGCTACTGCCCCCCATAGAATGCGTTTCTTTCCCCACTACTTCAGTGGAGATTAGGACGTCCCCCAACAACTAGAAACGGGGGACGCACAAAATGACTTTCCGCACGACACGCAAAACCGCGAGCAAATTCCTGGCGGCAACCGGCCTTGCCCTGCTGGCCGCCGCACCGGCATCCGCCACCGACGGCTATTTCCTTCACGGCGCGGGCGCGAAGGCGAAGGGCTCGGGCGGCGCTGCGATCGCCTATCCGCAGGATTCGCTGGCGATCACCGCCAATCCGGCCGCGGCGACCGAACTCGGCCACCGGATCGACGTCGGCTTCGACATCTTCGTGCCCGACCGCAGCGTCCGCATCGCCGGCAATGCCTTCGGCGCCGACCAGTCGTACAGCGGGAACAACGCCAATCCCTTCGTACTCCCCGAATTCGGCTACACTGTGCCGCTGTCGGAAAAATTGTCGTTCGCGCTCGCCATCTACGCCAATGGCGGCATGAACACCGATTACAAGCGCAACCCGTTCGAACGCTTCGGCGCGACCGGCGAGGCGGGCATCGACCTGAAGCAGGTGTTCGTCACCCCAACGCTCGCGGTACGCGTCGCCGACGGGCACAGCCTCGGCATCTCGGTCATCGGCGTCGCGCAGAGCTTCCGCGCCAAGGGCATTGCACCGTTCGCGGCGGCATCGTCCGATCCGGCGAACTTCACCGACAGGCACGAAGATTGGACCTGGGGCGGCGGCGTGCGTGTGGGTTGGCTTGGCCACCTCACCGATCGCCTCAGCGCCGGTGCCTTCTATCAATCCAAGATCTGGACCGCCAAGTTCGAACGCTATGCCGGCCTGTTCGCGGTTGGCGGCGGCTTCGACGTTCCCGCATCCTGGGGCGGCGGCCTGGCCTATCGCCTGACCGACCGGCTGGACGTGGCCGCGGACGTCAAGCGGATCGAATATTCCGGCATCGGGTCGGTCGGCAATCCTCTCGCCCCGCTGTTCGCGGGCGTACCGTTCGGCGCGGCCGATGGCCCCGGCTTCGGCTGGAAGGACATCACCGTCTACAAATTTGGCGCGGTCTACAAGGCCAGCCCGTCATGGACGCTGCGCGCCGGCTATGGCCGCGCGGACCAGCCGATTCCGGCCTCGCAGACCTTCCTCAACATCCTCGCCCCCGGCGTCGTTCAGGATCATTTCACCCTCGGCGCGACCTGGACTGCCCCATCCGGCATGGAAGTGACCGGACATATCCTCCGCGCGCCCAAGCAGACGGTGCATGGCCAGGGATCGATCCCGCCTGGAAACCCGCCGGGCTTCGGCGGCGGCGAGGCGGACATCAGTCTCGCCGAAACCGTGGCCGGGCTGTCATTCGGTTTCAAGTTCTAGACGGTGGAGGCGAGGAGCGCCTTCGCCCCGCCCTATCCGGGACAGGACACCGCTCATCCCACCGCTCCGTTCCAGATAGCCTCCAAATCGGTCCAGTCTCCGCTCGACACCCGGCGGGCTGCGCGGTGACCGTCGATCGAGGTGGGCATCAGTCCCGCGCGATCGACGGGGGTATGGGATGCGAACGGGCATCGTCGCAACATCGCGAACGCATTTTCTGGTGCGGGCAGTCGGCGGGGCGTTCCTGGCTGCCTTGTTGCTCGCCGCCGACACGGCCAAGGCCGATACCTGCATGCAGACCACGATCCGCCAACCGGCGCCGCTGCTTGGCCACCAAGGCGAGGAATTCCAACTGTCCGATGGGACCTGGTGGCGGATCGCAGCCAATCGGGCGCGCCTTTCCGCTTATCATCCGATAGTCTGGATGTGCGACTCCCCCGAGCGGATGATCGTCGAAGGCAAGACGCTGACGGTGCAGAGGCTGTCTGCGACTCCGAAGGGCCAGCCGCCCGAAGCAGCGGCGGCGATTGAATCCCGGATCGCCGGGCAGTTCAATGGCTGGGACGGACACACCGTATTTTTGCTCGAAAACGGACAGGTTTGGCAGCAGGCCTCATATTCCTACCGCTATGGCTTCGCCGTTCGCCCGCGCGTGCTCATCTCGCCGCAAGCCGACCAGCTGAAGATGGAAGTCGAAGGAATATCCGAAGCGATCTACGTCAAAAGGATAAAGTGACCGCCCATCCCCGGTGCTGGCATTGACGCCGATATCCATTCGACTGTGGTCGGGACGAACGACGGAAGCCCTCACCCGCAGCGGCGCGCTCCGATTACCCCGCGGGACCCTGAATCGAACGGCCCGCCATCGCTGGCGGGCCGAATGCCGTGAAACCGGATGTCAGGCGAGGATCGACTTGATCTGTCGGCGGCGCGCGGCGGCGCCGACCAGACCGAAGCCGGCGAGCAGAGTCAGCCACACGGCGGGCTCGGGGACCGGAGCCGCGGTGGTCAGCCGCACGATATAGTCGTCATGATCGGAATCGCTGCGTGCGCTATCGTTGAAGCCCAGGAAGACTTCCCGCGCGCGGAACGAGCTTGCGGCGAAATCGGTCGGCAGGAAAACCACGATATTGCCGCTGCTGAACGACGAGCTTTGCGCAGGATTGCCCTTCGACCGGAACGTGATCACGCCTTCCAGATCGCCGCTGGCGCCGAAGCTGGTCAGGAAATCATTGAGGTCCCAGGCATCGTTGGTTTCGGCGAAGACGTCGCCGTTGGCGACCAGCGTATCGGTGTAGCGGCTCTCGGCGGCGACCCGGAAAACGCTGAGGGTAGCAAAATCGCCCTCGACCGAGATC
>Ga0153916_10000412_pt1 | contig 28530 bp, 27 predicted proteins | sample Opewatmetagenome_FD_109642 | JGI IMG/M metagenome (GOLD analysis project Ga0153916, IMG submission 109642) | Freshwater wetland microbial communities from Ohio, USA - Open water 3 Core 3 Depth 4 metaG | ecosystem: Environmental > Aquatic > Freshwater > Wetlands | place: USA: Ohio, Lake Erie...
GACTTTTATCTCACTGAGAGCTCTCTGCGCGCGTATGATGGCTTCCTCCCTGGTCTTACCTCTCACCAGCAGTTTGAACAGCAGTGAGTCGTAGTCAGGGGGAAGCTCGTAGCCTTCGTATACACCCTCGTCTATTCTGACGCCCAGGCCGTGCGGAAAACGAAGGCCGGTTATTTTGCCGGGGCAGGGGAAAAAGTTACGCGTTGGGTCCTCGGCGGTTATGCGGAGGTTTATTGAAGGCGCATCCAGCCTGATATCCTCCTGGTTATAACTCAGGTGCTCGCCGGCGGCAATTCTAATTTGCTCTTTGACAATGTCTACATTGGCTGCAAGTTCAGTTACACAGTGTTCCACCTGCAGACGAGAGTTGACTTCATTAAAGTAAAATTCCTGAGTGTCTGGTCTGTAGAAGAACTCTACCGTCAGCGCGTTGATATACTGCAAAGCCACTGCCACATCGAGAGCCGTCACATGCATCTTCATTCTTAAGTGAGGTGATAATATCTGGCACGGAGCCTCCTCAATCAGCTTCTGAAACCTGCGTTGCACGGAGCAGTCCCTTTCCCCAAGATGGACGACGTTGCCGTATTTATCAGCCAGGACCTGGACCTCTATGTGCTTGACGCCGGTGAGCAGTTTCTCAACATAGAATGATGGCACACCGAAGGCCTTTTTCCCACGCTCTATCACAAAGCGAACGGCGCCTTGCAGCTCTTCTCTGTTTCTAGCTACGACCATGCCGATGCCGCCGCCGCCGCCCGATGGCTTGATGATTACAGGATAGCTGATGCTTTCAGCAACCTGCTCAACTTCACTTAATGTCCGGCTAGACGAGGCTGTGAATGGCTCATCGGAACCGGGAATTACCGGTATATTAAGCATCCTCATCAACTGCCGTGCCCGGTGCTTCGGCTTAACCTTATACATGCACTCGCTGGTAGGGCCGATGAAGACAATACCCTGTTTTTCACACATCTCGGCGAACTCGGGGTTCTCGGCTAAAAAGCCATAGCCAGGGTGGAGGGCTTCGGCTTTGCTCCGCATGGCGACTTCGAGTATTTTCTCGGTATTAAGATAGCTCTTGGTCGCTTCCCCGGGCCCGATGGGATAGGCCTCGTCAGCCAGTTTAACGTGTAACGAGTCGGCATCAACATCGGAATAAACGACGACGGTACTAATGCCCATCTCTTTGCAGGTACGTATTATCCTGACCGCTATTTCGCCGCGGTTGGGGATCATAATTTTACGGAACACGAACTTATACTCTCCTAAATATACGCAAAAGGGTGATTCTTTCAGTGTAAACTAAAAGGCAAGCGGATTCAATCCAGGTAGGTTATTTTGGCAGATGGCTTTTTCCGTAACTCGAACTCTATCCCCGCCTCTCTGAATAAATCCATGAAGGAATTATCGGCATATTTGCCGAAGCTGACAAAACGCCTTATCTTGGCATTCACCAGCATCTTGGCGCATAGTATGCATGGAGAATGTGTGACATATACGATAGCTCCTTCGAGGCTGACGCCGTGAAGTGACGCCTGTATGATTACATTCTGCTCGGCGTGTATGCCGCGGCATATCTCATGCCTGGTCCCAGATGGTATCTTCATCTCGTCTCTAAGACAGTCAAGCTCCAGGCAATCCTTCAGCCCGGCAGGTGCGCCGTTGTAACCGGTAGCTAATATGTGCTTATCTTTCACGGCAACGGCCCCAACGTGGTGCCGCCGGCACGTTGCCCGTTCCGCGACCACGGAAGCTATCTTCAGGAAATATTCGTCGATATCGGGCCTGGTTATTTTCTTCATTTCAAAGCTGCCAGCACTTTCTTAGTTTCTCTCTCCAGCGCTTTCAATGAGGACTCATTTATGATGGTAAAGTCGGCCATGGCTATGGGCCCGCCCTTGTTCGTATTTTTCAGCTCAGCGATATCCCGGCCGGCGGCCTCTTCCGTCGTTAGCGGCCGGACCTGTCGTTTAGCCAGCCTCAAATATCTGGTTGCCGGCGCTGCCCAGACGGCGACCACATGAAAATTAGTTCCATAGCGATTTTTGAGCAATGTATACTCTTCCCAGGAGTAGAGTCCGTCAACGACCACGTTGGACGACTTGAGCGCGGCATCAATCCTGGGCTGGTTCAGCTTGGCATAGGCGGACATGCCGTGCTCCTGCCTCAATTGCTGCCTGACCAGCCGCTCGTTCTCCTCGTTCAGCTTAAGTCCTCTTTTTTTTACTTCTTCGTCGGTTATGTCCCCGAACCTCACTATCTTGAAGCCGTTTTTCTCAAATACCCGCGCCACCTCGGACTTGCCTGAGCCGGCCATGCCGACGATAGACACCACTTTCATTGCTAAACTGTTCCCCCGTGAAATTCGGTCCTCACATTATATGGAAAACGGCTACCAGTTGGCAAAGGGTTCGGCTTTGTCATCGCCAGGGGCGTAGCCCCGTGGCGATCTCATCCAAAATTTACGCATCCGGATGGTATTGCCACTCATTACGCATGTTAATTAAAAGACTATTTATTAATACACGATTGTATCTCACCCATAATCGTCGTAGAATGTAGGCCAAAGCATTGAGTTGGCTCCGGAGGTTGAATAGATGTGTAGACTCACTTTATTTCTCAGCTTAGTTATTGGAATTTTCCTCATTTTTAGCATTTCCTGCGTAACTAAGGAAGTGCCAGTGACAGAGATATACTATGAAACCGCATATAGAACTGAGACTTATACTACAACTGAAGATGTTGTTGTTAGTACCAAAGAAGAATCGATTAATCTAACTCCTATTATTGAGTGGGAAGACAGTCTTACTGTTACGAAAGGGGGGTACGGGATAGGAACAACGTATTATAAAGGTTATCGAATTGACCAAAATACTTCCGAGCCCTGCAAAGTTATAATTCGCGTGAATTTGGCAGCAGGATACATAATGGTTTTTGACTTAACCAACTGGGGGCAAATCAGTCGCAAAGCAGGTCTTTTTCTCAACTCTCTGACAAGTAAGCCTGAGAGAGTTCTTTACGCTCAAAATATAGCTCAATCCGAGATAAGTTTTGATGCCAAGGGAATAGACGAATTTGCCATAGTAGCCAATACATATAATAGCCATATAATAGCAAGTGTCCAGTTAATCTGTCCTGCCCATACAGTGGAAAAGAAGATAGTGACTAAAGAAAGGCAGATTCCTTATCAGGTAGAGAAACAAAGAACGGTGCTGCAAACAAAACAAGTCCCATTCTGGGAAGCCATTTTTCACTAGGACGATAATTAAGGATATAGTTTCTCCATAATCTCAATTTTTGAAGCGCTGTAACCTCCGATGCTATAATTAACGCCGAGCCTCATGCATATCCGCCACCGAGCCGTTTTCCACCGAAGACTAATCACAAATTTAGGAGGAAACATTATGAAAACGAAAATAGCGGTTATACTTGCCGTTTTAGGGCTGGTAACTCTGGGACTGTTCGCCAATACAGGCTGCACCGGCTCTGGCGCCGACATCTACCTGGAAGGAGTAACTATCGGTTCGCTAACAATCGAGGGAAAACCGCTTACCGGCTTGCCCTCGCAGACGGTGAACGTCGTCCTGAACGTAAACGCCAAGCAGATAAACGTGAGCACCGTCGGCGGGCAGACGAACATCAAGCTTAGCCCCTCGAACGCCACCGTAATCATCGGCCCCAGTGGCACCAGCTTCACCGGCGTGAAACCGGAACAGGTGAAGATTCAGTGGCCGGCCACAGAGCAATAATCTATGGATGTCTTGGCTGGACTTAACCCGGCGCAGAAGCAGGCCGTTGAAACCATCGACGGGCCGCTGCTTATCGTTGCCGGCCCCGGCAGCGGTAAGACCAGGGTCATCACCCACCGGGTTGCCTACCTGATAAAGGTCTGCGGCATAAGTCCTCACCGCATCATGGCCGTTACTTTCACCAACAAGGCGGCGCGGGAGATGCAGGAGAGGCTGGAAAAACTGCTGGGGCAGACTGCGGGCGACTTAACGCTGGGCACCTTCCATGCCATCTGTGCCCGTATTCTACGCCGGGAAGGCAAGGCCATCGGGCTAGACCCCAGATTCGTCATATATGACGAGGAAGACCAGCTAAGCCTGATAAAGCAGAGCCTGCAGGAACTCGACCTTGACCCCAAGCAGTACACGCCGAAAGCAATTCAAGCGGCCATCAAGTACGCCAAAAGCCGGCTGCTGACGCCGGCGGAATACGCCGAGCAGGCCGGCAGCTATTTCGAAACCGTGGTCCAGCGCGTCTACGAGCGCTACCAGCAATCGCTCACCCGAAGCCACGGCGTCGACTTCGACGACCTGCTGATGAGGACCGTCCAACTCTTCAACGATAATCCCAAAATCCTGGCCAGATATCAGTCGCGCTATCTGCATATACTGGTCGACGAGTTCCAGGATACCAACATCACCCAGTACATGCTCATAAGGCAGCTGGCGGGAAAACACCGTAATGTCTGTGTTGTCGGCGACCCCGACCAGTCGATTTATTCCTGGAGATTCGCCGACCTGCGCAATATATTGAGCTTCGAGAAAGATTATCCGGATGCCAAAGTAGCTTTTTTAGAGCAAAATTATCGCTCCACCAAGACCATACTGGATGTGGCTTCCAGCATTATCACTATCAACTCACGGCGTAAACCTAAACGCTTATGGACGGAGAATGAGGCTGGCGTTCCCGTTTCAGTTGTCCAGACATACAATGAAAATGAGGAGGCTCAATTCGTTATCAACGAAATAGATAAGCTCATCGCCGAGGAAGTGACCACCGCCGGCGGCTGCGCCGTGATGTACCGCGTCAATGCCCAGTCACGAGCTTTAGAAGAAGCCTACATGCGCTACGGACTGCCGTATAAGCTCGTCGGCGGCACCCGTTTCTACCAGAGGCGCGAGATTAAGGATGTCATCGCCTACCTGCGGATTATCCACAACACCGCTGACAGCATCAGCCTGACCCGAATTATAAACGTCCCCGGCAGGGGCATCGGCCAGCGGACACTGGCTGAGCTATCAGGCTGGGCTAAGAATCAGGACATCTCTTTGTATGCCGCAGTCCAGATGGTGGCGAAGAAGAAAGGGCCAGCCTTAACGCCCCGGGCCAACTATGCTCTGACCAGCTTCTTGACGCTGCTTAATGAGCTCATTACCAGCAGCAAGGAACTTAACCTCACCGGTTTGCTCAACGAGGTGCTGGAGAAGGCAGGCTACAAGGAGTATATATTAAACGGAGAAAACGGAGAGGAGCGCTGGGAGAATATACAGGAGCTATCCACTGTAGCCAGGGATTACGACGACCTCGGCCCCACCGAGGCCTTGACTGCATTTCTGGAGAAGGTAAGCCTGGTATCAGACGTGGACGAGCTCGATGAAAAGGTAGACGCCACCACGCTGATTACGCTGCACCAGGCTAAAGGATTGGAATTCCCCGTGGTCTTCATCGTCGGTATGGAAGAAGGCTTGCTGCCACACCGGAGGTCTATGGAAGACCCAGACGAGCTGGAGGAGGAACGACGGTTGTGCTATGTGGGCATAACGCGGGCAAAGCAGCGAGTCTATCTATTGCATACCTATCGCCGCAACCTGTTCGGCGGCAATGAGGCAACTTTGCCCTCGCGCTTTCTCCAGGACATACCTAAACAACTGATTGCCGGCAAAGGTCTGTGGGAAGACGATGAAAGGGAATTTACGCCGGTAACCACACTTTATTCCAGGTCGGCGGTTAAGCCGTTGAGCAGCCTGAAATTGGAAATCGGCGACCGTGTCCAACATCAGATTTTCGGCCAGGGCGTGGTCATCAATTTATCCACCAGCAGAGACGACCAGGAAATAACCGTCGCCTTCGACGGCGCCGGCATCAAGCACCTGCTCCTCAGCCTGGCACCGCTGGAAAAAATCTAATTTGCTTATTTCTATTCAAAAAATCCAGCCTTAGTAGCGTGAATAATCAATCACATTTGTAGCTTGGTGAGATAGTCAGATTGCTCCTCTAAGCTAATTATGATTTAGCCCAAATGAGGTCATCCGCTTTTGCCCCGACTTTGAATTGTCGAATGACTTTGATAGGATTTCCATCTACCATAAATGCAATAATAACCTGGTAATATCCTGGCGGTATTAAAAGGTGTTCTCTCAATCTATCCTGTGGAATGAATACTTGTTTCGTCTCCCCATCTGCTATGGCAATCATAAAATTAGCGCCTACACTATGAGTAGGTGGTAAGGCTATTCTGTACCTACCAGTATCTTTTACATATTCATCAGAATATATGATGGCTTGACGTACTGGATCGATAACTTTCCCACTACCATATTCAACGACACGAAAGCTTATAGTAAGGCTCTGAATACTGTCTCGCTTAATACCCAACATCTTTAATACCTTATTTGTTACAGGCGGATTTTTCAGGTTTACCAATAAAAATCTATGAGCTTCTTGTGCCCCCGTTTCAAATTCTATCTTCAGAATAGGTCTACCCAATATCCTTTGGAAGATATTAGGAGTAGCCATTGCTAAACCCACCCCAGCCAGTATAATTCCCACCCATCCCCAACTATCAGGGAAACCACCAAAAATACCTTTAAGGGCAAGAAATAAAACGCCTAATATGACAAGGATGGCAGCAATCAATAATGTCACGCCCATATTTTATCACTTGAGGCTATTTTTGTCTTACACGATATTACGGATATATATTTTTCAAATTGATACACAACATTAAACCGAGTAAAATGAGCTGTCATGCCCATTAGAATTCTGGCCTGTGAAGTTGTGTCCAAGATTGCCGCCGGTGAGGTGGTGGACAGGCCGGCGTCGGTGGTTAAGGAGCTGGTGGAGAACTCACTGGATGCCGGCGCCACGCAGATATCCATCGAAACGCAGGACGGCGGCGTACGGCTCATCAGGGTCACCGACAACGGCAGCGGCATACCGGCCAATGAAGTAGAACGAGCCTTTCATCGCTACGCCACCAGCAAGATTGAGACAGAAGCCGACCTAGAGAACATCTCCACGCTTGGTTTTCGCGGTGAAGCTCTGCCCAGCATCGCCGCTGCCGCTGACGTGGAAATACTGACCAAGTCCGATGCCGATGCCGCCGGCACCTACCTTCACCTCAAGAGCGGCGATATAGTAAAGAGGGATAAACGTACGCGACCTCAGGGCACCAGCGTCACCGTGCATCACCTTTTCCGCAACGTACCGGCGCGGCTGAAATTCCTGAAATCGGCAGCTACCGAAAGCGGCCACATCGCTAACCTTTTAACTCAGTATGCGCTGGCTTTCCCCGAGGTGCGATTTAACCTGGTACTGGATGGGCGGCTGACCCTTCACACCCCGGGCAACGGCAGCCTGGAAGACGTTGTCGCCGAAGTCTACGGATTGGAAATAGCCAGGCAGATGCTGAAGCTCGGCGAAACCTACCAGCCTCCCGTCGTATCCGGGCTGGTCAGCCCGCCGTCGCTGTCCCGCTCCAGCCGCAGCTATCTGAGCTTCTTCGTCAACCGGCGCTGGATAAGCAGCAGCCTGCTGGCTCGAGCCACCGAGGACGCCTATCACGGCTTGCTCATGACCGGCAAACACCCTGTCGCTATCCTAAACGTTTCACTGCCGCCGCAAGAGCTGGATGTCAATGTCCATCCCACAAAAAGAGACGTAAAATTCCGCAATAGCCAGATTGTCTACGCAGCGATCCAGAAGTCGCTAGAGGAGGTGCTGGTAAAAACGCCGCCGCCTGAAATTAAAGCCGGGGCGCCATCATTTATGCTACCCACTGAGGTTAAGACCGGCGCGCCGTCATTTGCGCCACCACCAACTTTATGGACAGTTAGAAATGCCGAGACATATTCACTGCCCATACTCAGGGTGGTGGGGCAGTTGGCCAGCAACTATATCATGGCTGAAGGCCCCGAAGGCCTTTACCTCATTGACCAGCATGCCGCCCACGAGCGCGTCCTGTTCGAAAAAATACTGGCCCAGCGCGCCCAGCGGCAGATAGAGATTCAAGGCTTGCTCGAGCCGCTAAGCATGGAATTAACGCCCAAACAGGAGGAGACCTTGAAAAAGAAGGCCGAGCTGCTGGCTGAGTTCGGCTTCAGGCTTGAGCACTTCGGCGCCAGGAGCTATCTGCTGAAAGCCGTGCCTGCCGTACTGAGGGAGGGGAACCTGGCCGCAACAGTCAGCGATCTGCTGGACTCGATAGCCATCGAAGAAGAGCCGGCCAAACGCGACGAAAAGATAGCCCAGTCGGTGGCCTGCCACAGCGCCGTCAAAGCCGGGCATACGCTGACTGCTGAGGAAATGAGAGAGCTGATAAAGCAACTGGAGCAGACAAAGCAGCCGCGCACCTGCCCACACGGCCGGCCGACCATGATACATCTGAGCTCACGCCAATTGGAAAAGGAATTCGGCAGGATTGTATAGCGTTGACAGTAGAGGATAATTCTTCTAGAATATCGTATATGTCCGACAGGCAGTAAAAAATCACGGTTAAGGGGGTTGTCATGATGAAGCTAAAATGGCTTTCTATCGCTGTCACCATAGTGGTTCTTATTCTGGCTAGCCTGGCAACAGGCTGTGCCCCGTCTACGCCGAGTTCGTCTCCGCCCACGGAGACGCCTCCGGCAACAGAGACTCCACAACAGGTCCAACCTACCGAAGAGGCAGAAGAGCCTACCGAGGCGGCACCGCCGGCTGCCCCTGTCACTAAGCAGGCGTTATTCGTCATTTACAATGCTTTCGAAGAGACGGAGTACGGCAAGCCACTCACCGTATTGAAGGATGCCGGCATTGAAGTTACAGTCACCTCTACGTCGCTGAACACAGTAAGAGGGTATAATGGCAAGTCGGTAAAGCCCGACATAGCGCTGAGTGAAGTGCAAGGCGCCGATTATGATGCCATCGTATTAATAGGTGGCGTTGGATACGTTATAGACGACCCGGAAGCCGAACGCATTGTGAAGGAGGCGGCCGCCGCGGACAAAGTGCTGGCGGCTATCTGTATAGCACCGATAACTCTGGCTCGAGCAGGAGTGCTGAAAGGTAAGCACGCTACCAGTTCTATTGACATTAATATTGGCGGTGCCATACCCGTTTACGATAAAAATGTTGTCCGCGATGGGCTCATCATCACTGCCAACGGTCCTGATGCAGCCCAAAAATTCGGCGAAACTATCGTCACAGCGCTGCAGGAATGACGCGTAACTTGATGGCCTAGCCGAGGCCGGTCTCGGCCTTTTCTCCTGTCATTCCGAGGTATTCTTTACCGGCACGCTCGTTGATGCTGCACAAAGACAAATCTTCGGAACCGAAGCGCCTCCTGTTTTCAGGAATCGATTTAACGCATTTTTTATTGCAGGAACCGCAGTTGATGATGTCGTCGTATCTGCCTTCCTGCGCCTTTTTCGCCCACTGAGGGTCGGTGATAAGCTGGCGCCCGATGGCTACTAAATCGGCTTTATTCTGAGCAATAATCTCTGCAGCTAGCTGGGGCGAGTTAATCCGCCCCACTGCAATCACCGGTACGTCCACCGCCTTTTTTATGGCTTCGGCCTGAGCCACATAGGTACCCATAGGCTGTAGCTTAGACGGCATAATTTGCCTGGCCAGCCGCCCGCAGGAAACATCGATTACATCGGCTCCGGCTTTTTTCAAGGCTTGAGCCAATGCTATGGTCTGCTCCAGTTTGATGCCGCCCACCACGCCCTCTTCGGCGGAGAGACGCCAGAATATCGGAAAATCCCGGCCCACAGTCTTCCTGACTGCCTTGAGGCATTCCAGGGCAAAGGTCATCCTCTTCTCCACGCTGCCGCCATATTTATCGCTCCGCTGGTTGTCCAGCGGCGAGAAGAACCGGTGCAGCAGGTAGGCGTGAGCGCCGTGAATATCGACGAAATCCATTCCGGCTTCCATGGCGCTGGCTGCGGCAGCCGCAAACTTGCCGGTTATGATTTTAATTTCAGACGCCTTAAGCTCCCGGGCATCTCCCGTGGCTGAAGGGGCGATAAATTCACCTTGCGTACCTGTAAGTCCGGCAGGAAAATAAAAGCCGTGCCATAACTGAATGCCAATCCGGGCTCCCGCATCATGAATACCGGCAACGAGCGATGACATCCCTTCCAGGAACGAAGCCAGAGCTCCGCTTTTCCCCCAGGCTTCATCGGAAGCCAAAATATCCACTGCGGTGGCCGGCAGGACGATGGCGCCCAGGCCTCCCCGGGCGCGCTCGAGATAGAAAGCCCTGGCTCTCTGGCTGCGGAATCCCAGGCTTAGCTGGAGCGGCGCCATGACTATACGGTTCTTGATTTCCAGACCCTTAACCTTAAACGGCGTAAACAAGGCGGAGATATCGTCGTGTGACATTATGTTATCAACCTTTCTTTTTTGTGATAGCTTACAGCGCTCTGGAAGCGCAGCCATGATGGCGGAGTTAAAAGCCCGCCAATTGGAAACTACACCCGGTAGCAGACCTCGGGAAGTTTCTTATCCGGATTACTGTCTCTCACGTATCTAAGCATATGAACCAGATAAAGAATGACAAAGCCGGCTAAATCTTCGCCCCTCATCATCCTTATCCTGTGGCCGGAGAACAAAACCTTGAGATTGCTCGGGAATTCTTCGTCGGCGTGGTTAAAGATATAAAAGACAAGCACCCCGGGAAATATCTCCTTGCTTATGGCCCAGTCCTCGCCTATGCCCAGTGATTCCACCCTGCCGCCGATAAACTTGGCCAGTTTCGACACATCGGCGACGTGTTCCAGGGCTTCTTTCCTGGCTTTCAGCGCATGGTCAATCTGTCTCTGGTGCGGGCTGACCGCTCCTTCTATCTGTTGAAGGCTGATTAATTTATTGTCTTTAAGTCCCATCCAGTACCTTCTTTATCAGCCATTACAGCTTAAATCTGGAGATTATTTCATTGGCACTTTGCCTCAACGGTGAGTTCTCGGGCAGCTCGATTATCGGTTTTCCCTTTATATCCAGCTCGGCAAGGTTCGGGTCCTCTGGTATGGTGGCCACCAGCTCTAGGCCGAAATCGGTGACAGCCTTGCCTATCTCCTGCGGCAGGCCGTTTTTAACCCGGTTAACGGCAAGCCCGACGGCACCGACCTTGGTTCTCATTTCCTTAATCAAATCCTTTATCCTGGCCGCCGTGGTTATGCCCCGCATGGTGACATCGGAGACGATAATCAATATGTCGACATCCCTGGTTGTCTGGCGGCTTATGTGTTCCATGCCCGCTTCCGAATCGATAACCGCGTAATCGTAATTCTTAGCCAGCCTATCGATGGAAAGACGGAGCATATGATTGGCGGCACAGTAACATCCAGGTCCCTCCGGTCTCCCCATAGCCAGCAGGTCGATCTTAGACGATTCCACCAGCGCTTCTCTTATCTTCATATCCAGAAGGTCTTGCTTGGAAACGGTCGGCGACAGCCGTCCTTTCTGTATGTCTTCAGTCACATCCTCACGGGCCCTGCCCACGGTGGCACCCAGAGGCAGGCCTAGAGCTGCATTCAGATTGGTGGCCGGGTCGGCGTCTATGGCCAGGACCACGCCCTTCTTAGATAATAGATCTATAAGCAGGGCAGCTATAGCTGTTTTGCCCACCCCGCCTTTACCGGCTACTACGATCGTTTTTCCCATCTTAACCCTCCGTATTCACCATGGAACTTGAGGCTGGAAGCACACCGAGATATAGGCTTGTTTGACCTATTATTATACCCTGAAATATTTATCATAGCTATTCTAGGCTTGGCGGCACGCCCTACGGATAATTTTACCTCTATTGCAACTTGGGGGCCTTTACTGTATAATATTCGTTCAGTGGTTTCAGTTTAGGTTATCACAACTTAGTTTATGGTATGCACATCAACTCAAGTGCTGGATGACCAAGGCTCAACCAACTATATAAGAGAGGAGGTCATCCGATGAGTTATCAGGACAAGACGATCCAGTGTTCCGATTGCGGAACCAGCTTCACCTTCAGTGCCGAAGAACAGGAGCTCTTCGCTCAGAGAGGCTACACCAACGAGCCCAAGCGCTGTGAACCCTGCCGTCAGGCTAGGAAATCAGAGCGTTATGGAAACAGGCCTCAACGGCAGATGTTCCCCGCCACCTGCGCACAGTGCGGTAAAGATACCCAGGTGCCGTTCGAACCCCGCGAAGGTAGACCCGTCTATTGTAGCGATTGCTACAGTAAGGTCAAACCAAGCAGATAAGACTGCTTCAATAAAAACATGCATAGGCTGGTATATCCGGCCTATGCATGCTACACACTAAGTAAAAGAGGAGGCATCAATTGAATATTTATGTGGGCAACCTATCCTATGAGGTAACCGAAGAGGAGTTGCGGGACGAATTCGCGGCATTTGGCGAAGTGGCGTCGGTCAACATCATAAAGGACAAGTATAGCGGGCAATCTAAGGGATTCGGGTTTATAGAGATGCCCTTGTTGTCTGCAGGCCAGGCAGCTATTAACGGACTGAACGGTAAATCGCTGCATAACCGGCAGATCTCCGTTAGCGGGGCCCGCCCCCGGACTGACAACAGGGGAGGCGGAGGCGGCCGCGGCGGCTACGGTGGCGGTAGAGGCGGCGGAGGCAGAGGTGGCAGAGGGGGCGACCGGAGACGATACTAAATGCCTTCATCCCAGGAAAAAGTCCGAAAGATAACTGACAATATATACAGTAAAAAGATAAAAATCGGCAACCTCAACATCCGCTACTTCACCGGCGGGCAGGGCAACCCGCTGGTGATAGTTCACGGCGGAGGCGATGGAGCCCGAGCCTGGCTGAAAAATGCCGAGTACCTGTCTAAGTACTATACTGTTTATATCCCGGATCTCCCCGGATTCGGCCGCAGTCAATCGGCCAACGGCAGGTTTCATCTGCCGGAATTCGTGGACTTTGTAGAGAACTTTTCCTCCGTTCTTGGCCTTGATAGCTTTTATTTAATCGGGCATTCCATCGGCGGCGGCATTGCCCTGCACTATGCGCTGAAGTTCCCGGATAAGGTCAAAGGTTTGGTGCTGGTCAGCAGCTGGTGCCTGGGAATTGAAGCGGCGCTGTGGGTCAGGCTGCTGTCTAATCCGACTCTTTGCCGGTCGCTTGGCGAAGCCGGCATTGCCGTCTTAAAGGGTGTCAAATGGCTGGTCCGTCAATTTTATGCTCCTTTCAGATTCGCTAATCCTATTACCCGGATCAAGATGGACATCGGTAAGACCATGGTAACATTTAGAGGACAGAGCGTGGTTTTACAGGACCGCCTTTGTGAGCTGACTATGCCCACGTTATTGGTCTGGGGTGACGGGGACAATATCGTACCCGCGGCCCATGCCTACCAGGCTGCCGATTTGATCCCAGACTGTCAGCTACGTGTCTTTGAGGGCTGCGGACATAACGTGTACAGGCAGAGAATGGAAGAGTTTTCGCAGCTGCTGTCCGGATTCCTGGACTAATAGGCTCTTAAAAATCAATGGGTTCTTTTTCTGACCCGTGGACAAGCTGCACTACCGGCTGAACTTCGCTGCCATCGATTCCTTCAGGATGAACTGTACAGCCTTTGGAGGTAACCATGAAACAGTGGTATGAAGCGTTATTTGAGAACTATGCGGGAAAATACGACAAAGAGATTTATACCCAGGGAACATCCGGAGAATGTGATTTTATTGAGCAGGAGATCAACTTTAACAAATCCGTAAGAATTCTGGATATTGGTTGCGGAACAGGACGGCACTCAATCGAACTGTCAAAAAGAGGTTACAATATTACAGGGATAGATTTATCTGATTCGCAGCTTGCCAGGGCAAGGGAGAAAGCCGAGACGCAGGGTCTCAAAATTGATTTCCTGAAATGCGATGCCAGAGATTTGCCTTTTAATGGTGAGTTCGACCTGGCGATAATGCTTTGTGGAGGCGCCTTCCCATTGATGGAAACAGATGAAATGAATTATGAGATACTAAAGCATGCCACGAAATCACTGAAAGAACACCGTAAATTCATTTTTACGACGCTTAACGGTCTCTTTCCCCTGTATCACTCCGTTGAAGAATTCCATGACGCTGGATCAGTAGAAGGCAACGCTACTTACAGGAGCAAAACATTTGATTTAATGACCTTTCGTGATTACAGCACAGTGGAGTTTGAAGATGACGATGGCAACAAGAAGGAATTACACTGTAATGAAAGATACTATGTACCGAGTGAAATAACCTGGCTGTTGAAAACGTTGGGCTATGTGAAAATTGATATATTTGGTGCCAAGCTCGGCGCTTATTCCAGAACCGATAAGCTGACCACTGAAGATTTTGAGATGCTGGTTGTTGCTGAAAAGTAGTGAATATGAATTGCGACGCACGTAGTCTAAACAACAAAGTGCGCGACAGAATAGGCTCAATAAAAACTTAAACTGCCTACCATTGCATAACTTAGCGAAAGGTTTATATTAGCAAACCTGAAGAGCTGAATTGCGCTCATTTTTTCTCTCATGGCCCCGTGAACAGCCCACCCTGAAGTGATATACTATCCAACCAGGAGCTATAATCTCTCCGTCCTCAATAAAAGAGAAAGGGGAAAGCGCCGTGGATAGATACAAGGTCTACAAGTACCGCTGGATTATTCTGGCGGTATACATGTACGTGGCGGCATTGACGCAACTCTACTGGCTGAATTTCGCCGCCATCGAGACCTTCATGGAAGAACATCTAGGCATACCGGCCAGCGACGTCATGTGGTTCACGCTGGTCTTCCCCCTGGTCCAGGTCTTGCTTACCCTGCCCGCCGGGCTGATTATCGATAGAAAGGGATTTAAATACGGAGTAGGCATAGGCGCCCTGTTCACCGGCATATTCGCCATGCTCCGCCTGGCCAGTCCTGACTCGTTCACCATTCTTCTGATTTCTCAGATAGGCATTTCCATCGGACAACCCTTCATCTTGAACGGAGTCACCAAGCTGGCTGTAACCTGGTTTCCGCAGAAGGAAGAGGCTACCGCCGTAGGGCTTGGCTCCTTAGCTCTGTTCATCGGTATGATGGTCGCCTTGGGAGCTACGCCGGCGCTGGTGCAATCCCTGAGCTTTGAAACCATGCTGATGGTCTACGCCGCCATTGGTCTTCTGGGAATAGTTCTCTTCTTCACGCTGGTTAAATCCAGGCCGGAAACGCCGCCGAGAGCACTGGAGGAGCAGACGGAAATCGTCGGCTGGCAGGGCATCAAGCATATACTGAAAATCAGGGACTTCGTCATCCTCGGGTTCATCGCCCTGATTGGCATCGGCGTTTTCAATGGGCTGGCTAGCTGGCTGGAGAAGATATTGAACGAGCTGCAGCAAATCTCAATGACCGATGCCGGCACCATATCGGCCATACTTATTCTCAGCGGTATGGTGGGCTGCATCGTAATACCCATGGTGTCGGATAAAATCATGAAGAGGAAGCCGTTTCTAATAGCCGCTTCTGCAGTCGGCGCTCTGGGCATCCTGGCTTTGATGGTTTCCAAAGGCTACTCGTTAAATATGCTCAACGGCGTGATACTGGGCTTCTTCCTAATCTCGGCTCTGCCCATAATGCTGACCATGTCCGCCGAGATTACCGGCGCTAGATATGCCGGCATCTCCGTCGGTTATCTGCAGCTTTTGGGCAACGCCGCGGCCGTGGTCATCGTTCCCGTAATGGAATTCATGCGCGGCAGCACGGGGCAGTGGATTTTACCGCTGGCCTTCATTGCCGGGCTATTGGGCATATCCTTCATACTGTCGATAGTGATCAGAGAGCCGGCAAAAAGCTAAGTGAATTACTTGCGCCTACTGGTCGGTTTAGCCGTAGGTGGCGGCGAAGAACGCCTTCAACAGCTCAACAGACTCAGCCGGCAACTGGTTGACCTTGCCCATGCCCAGCGCGTAGGTGTAAATTTTGGCGAGCTCCTCGGCCAGCTCACAGAAGGTCAAAGCTTCGCGCGTGTCCCTGCCCACAGCCAGAACGCCGTGATTGGCCAGTATAACGGCGTTTCTCGGTCCCAGCCCCGCCACAGCGCTCTTGGCCAGCTCCGGAGTGCCCGGGAAAGCATACTCGGCAACCCTTATCTCACCACCGATAAGTATAACCTGCTCATCGATTAACGGAGGTATATCCATACCGGCCACGGCGACAGCGCTGCAAAAAGCGGGGTGGGCATGGACCACGGCGTTCATCTTTATCCGCGCCTTGAGAACCTCGATGTGCATCGGGGTCTCTATGGAGGCCTTAAGTTCACCTTCAACCTTCTGCCCGGCAAAGTCGACCACCACGATATCGTCGACCTTCAGCGAATCGTAAGCGCGGCCGCTGGGGGTAATGGCCAGCAGCTCCCGGCCTTCCGGGTCTTTGAGCCGCAGGCTTATATTACCCGCCGTGCCCACCACCAGCCCCTTCTTTTCAAGTTCCTGAGCCGCTTCAATCACTTGTATCTTTTCGTAGTCCCACATCGCTTTATCTCTCCTGATTTTTCAACATTAAGCGGATGTCATAGGCGGTTTCTTATCCCGCCACGGATGTGCCTTTTCGAAAGCCGCTGCGGCCCTCAGCACCATCGCCTCATCCAGTCGCCTGCCCACAATCTGCAGCCCTACCGGAAGCCCCTCGGAGTTGAACCCACAGGGAACCGAGGCTGCAGGCTGGCCGGTGTAGTTGAAGGGATAGGTAAAACAATTCCAGGAAATTGCCGTGGCTTCCCGACCATCTATTTTCGCCGGGCCAAGGGGTCCCATATCGCCAGCCTCGAAGGCGGCTGTAGCCAGAGTCGGAGTTAGTATCAAATCATATTTTTCAAGGACCTGGCTGACCTGCTCAGTTAATTGGTGACGGTGGAACTGCACCCTGACCACGTCGCGGTTCTTGAAATTGGGTGCAATCTCGAGAAATGGCCGCCACGGCGGGAATATGACCTCTTTGAACTTGTCCAGTTCTTTTTCGTGGGCGGTCAGCGTTTCCGATAATAAGTTGACTATGGAATCGCGCTCCATATTTATCCAGCCGGGTTTTATCTCCTCCACGGTACAGCCCATCTCCTCGAAGCTAAAGGCTGCTCGCCGGCAAATCTCCAGCACCTGGCTGTCCACCGGGAAGCCGCCGCCGAGGTCAAATGAGAAGGCAAGGCGTAACCCTTTGACATTACCTTTCATGTCTTTCCGGAATTTACCCGAATACTGCGGCAGCGAAGTCTGGTCGTAAATTGAAGGCCCGGCTATGACATCTAGTATAAGCGCGTTGTCCTCGACCGTTCGGGAAATGGCTCCTTCGTGGTTAATAGTTTCCCCACCCGGCAGACGAGGATAAATCGGCACTCTGCCGAAAGAAGGCTTTAGAACAAAGACGCCGCAGAAGCTCGAAGGTATCCTTAAAGAACCACCGAAGTCATTGCCGTGTGCGACCGGGCACAGGCCGGCAGCTACGGCGGCCGCGGCACCGCCGCTGGAGCCGCCTGATGTCCTGTTCAAATTCCAGGGATTCACCGTTTTACCGAATACGAGGTTGTCGGTAATTGCTACCAGTCCGAACTCCGGCATGTTGGTCTTGCCAAGTATGACGGCGCCGGCATTTTTCAAACGCTCTACCAGAATGGCATCCCTGTCCGGCACAAAATTCTCGTACAGCTTGGAGCCGAAGGTAGTCCTGACGCCTTTGGTGAAAACGTTATCTTTAATAGTTATGGGCACGCCTTCCAGTGGCCTCGGCTCACCTTTTTGATAGGCTTTTTCAGATTCCTTTGCCGCCGACAATGCCATGTCATCGGTCCGGGTGACGATGGCATTTATTTTGGGGTTTATCTCGTCGATTCGCGCCAGCAGCGTTTTGACCACCTCCACCGGCGATAATTTACCCTTTTTATATGCAGACAAAAGCTCAGTAGCGGACATCCAGTAAATTTCAGACATGGCGAATATACACCTGTATTAAGATGGATTCAGTATAGCCATCGGCCACCAGGGCGTCAAAATTTCCTATTCGGGCTTCTTAACTTCCGTAACCGGCACTAGGCTGGGTGGGGAGAGGCGGATGACGGCATTGTATTCGGGCGGGCAGACGAGCTGGCAACTGTCGCACTTGGTGCATTTTGTCTGGTCGATTACCTTTATACCCTTTTCATTGGTAGTGATGGCTTTCACTGGACAGGATAGTACACAATGCTCGCAGGCTCGCTCGCACTTCTCAGGAAGTATGTAAAATGCAATCAGTTCCTTGCACACCAGCGCCGGACACCGTTTCTCCAGAATATGAGCTCTATATTCGTCAGCGAAATATCTAATGGTGGTCAGCGCCGGATTGGCGGCCGTCCTACCCAGTCCACACAGCGAGCCACCCCGGATATCTTCCCCCAGCTCAACCAATAAATCCATATCACCGGGCTTACCTTTGCCGGCGGTGATATCTTCCAGTATATCCAGCATCTGCTTGGTGCCGATGCGGCAGGTGGAGCACTTGCCGCAGGACTCTTTTTGGGTGAAGTCTAGGAAGAACTTGGCGGTATCAACCATGCAGTTGTCCTCATCCATAGCGATGACGCCGCCGGAGCCCATAATGGCGCCGGCCTTTCGCAGTGAATCGAAGTCAACCGGCGTCCGCAGCATGCTCTCCGGCAAGCAGCCGCCGGAAGGCCCGCCGATCTGCACCGCCTTGAACTTTTTTCCGCTCCTCATGCCGCCGCCGATATCGAAGATAAGCTCGTGCAGCGTGGTGCCCATAGCTACCTCCGCCAGTCCCGTGTTGACCATCTTCCCTGCCAGGGCAAAGGCAGCCGTGCCTTTGCTGTTTTCAGTGCCGATGCCGGAAAACCAATCAGCGCCGCGAGCCAGTATCAGCGGCACGTAGGCATAGGTCTTGACGTTGTTAAGCACCGTAGGCTTGCCCCACAGGCCGGACTTCACCGAATGAGGCGGCCTGGCCCGGGGCATGCTCCGCCTGCCTTCGATAGCGTACATCAGTGCGGTAGACTCGCCGGAGACGAAAGCGCCGGCTCCCTGGGCTATCTCGATGCCGAATCTGAAGCCGCTGCCCAGTATATTATCGCCCAGCAGTCCCAATTTCTCTGCCTGCTCCAGGGCGACCTTCAAGCGTTCAATAGCCAGAGGATACTCAGCCCGGATATAGACGAACCCGTCATGAGCGCCAACAGCATAAGCGGCCATAACCATGCCTTCTATAACCTGTTGAGGGTCGCTCTCCAGAACCACGCGGTCCATAAAAGCTCCGGGGTCGCCCTCGTCGGCATTGCAGATAACATATTTAGCCTCACCAGATGCTTCACGGCATTGCTCCCACTTTCTACCCGTGGGATAGCCGGCACCACCCCGACCCCTCAGGCCGGACTTTTTTATCTCTTCAATGATGGCATCGGGCTTCATCTTCAGCGCTTTAGCCAGGCTGCTGTAGCCGCCGTTGGCGATATAGTGGTTTATATTCGCCGGGTCGATGTAGCCGCAGTTGCTCAGCAGCAGTCGATACTCGTGCTCAAACCTGGAAAGCTCGGGTATGTAGACCGCTTTATCTTCACCACCACCCAACGTGCCTAAAGCCAGTTCGAGGCAGGGGTCGTCGCCCAGGACATAACCCTCGATAAGCGTGGGCACCACCTGAGGAGTTACGTTGTGGTAGCAGACGGTAAAGGAGCCGGGTTTGATTATGGTAACAATCGGCTCGAAGGAGCAGAGTCCGATACAGCCGACCTCCGTCACCTTTGCCCGGGCTTTTCTTTTAACCAGCTCCGCATTAAAGGCTTCGACGACCGGCAGTGCGCCGGCAGCCCGGCCGCAGGTAGCGGTGCCGATAAGTATGTGCGGGATTTCGCCGTGATAATGGGAGTTCCAGTCCGCTTTTGCCTTTTTTTGAATATCTTCAAAGGTCATAAATATAGGTTTCACCCTCACCCTGACCTCTCCCATCAAGGGAGAGGGAATATAATATTTCCTCTATTACTTTTCCGGTTTCTCTCCGAGGGCGGGTTTAATGATCACCAGCACCTCTTCTACTTTGGGCGGCGTCATCCTGGGATAAACCGCGTCGTTGACGACCACCACCGGAGCCAGAGCACAGCAGCCGACACAGGCCACTCTTTCCAGGCTGAACTCCTGGTCCGGCGTAATGCCACCCACCTGTATGTCGAGTTCTCTGGCCATGGCCTCGAGCACCATCCTACCGCCGGCGAGGTGGCAGGCAGTGCCCATACAGACTTTTACGGGGTGCTTGCCCAGAGGAGTGAAGCGGAACAGATTATAAAAGGTAGCGATGCCGTATATCGTGCTTCCGGGAATTTCCAGAAAATCGGCGATAGCCAGCATCGCCTCTTTGGAAATATAGCCGAACTTATGTTGAACCTGCTGAAGAAGGGATATTAAATGGCGTCTATCCTTCTTGCTCTGGGTCAGTATATCTGCCAGGTCTGGCTTCAGTTCTGCCACTTTTTAACGAGGCCCGGCAGGTAGGCCGGTATCTCGCTGGCTTCCCTGGGCCCAACGATGATTTCCCAGCCGGGCAATGCCTCCTCGAGCTCTCCTTTAATGCGGGCTACCTTGCCCGGTATAACCAGCTTCCGGTGCTTTACCCTATCTTCAATCCCCGATTTCTTGATGAACGGTCCGATGGAGTCGCCGGAAAACTTCCCGGCTGCCCAGCCGGTGAGCACGCCAAGCCCTTCCGTGTCCTTGACGCAGAGCCAGGATGATATTTTGCTGCCTTCGATTTCCGAAGCGACAATAAAATAGGTCAACGCCCAGTTGCTGGTAATTAACACCGGCGACTGGTCGCTCGGCTCGCCTATCTCGTAAACCTTCTGCTCCACCGACATAGGTATGCGCGGGTCGGTGTAGATATTTAACCTCTGCACCAGCAACGGTAACAATGAATATTTGTCGAAGTCAGATAATACGATAATGCCCGGATATTTTATCACAAACATAGCCGCCAGCAGGATTTGCCTGATTTCGTCCTTGCCTATAAAACAGGGGAAGCCGATGGTGGGATAACCCAGCGGTCTGAAGTTCTGTTTCAAGGCCGCCCGCCGGATAAGCGTTTGGTCTCTGATGGCTTCCTGCATATTCTTAGCAATTGGGTCGAGGACTATCTCCTCCAGGCCGGCTTCTTTCAATTTGGTGGTCAATGGTATCAACTCTTCCACGCTGGCGCCCTTAACTACCACGGGTGTCGGCGAGTCCTTAATTCCAGCAATTATCTTATCGATGTTATCTTTGGTGACCGCATATAGCAGCGGCTTCCTGTCGCTGCACATCTTGGCAGCGGAAAGAAGCACGTCAACATCCTCGGACATTAATACCAGCGGCAAATCAGTGCTGTCACAGACTTTCTTAACCAGAGCCTCAAATTTAGCTTTATCACCCGACTCGAAATGGAGTGCTAAAACGTTTGCCTTCAGAGTCAAGCCCACCCAGGGGAACTGCAGCTCTGCTATCTTTTTAAGCTTGTCATCGACCTTGGCCTCGGGTTCCTTATCCGAGATAAGCAGGGCGATGCCCGGCTGATGGATAAAGGTCTTCTCATGCCTGTAGACGACCTCCTCACCACCGATATTGAGCGCATTTTTACCGGAGCCGATAGTTACCGGCTTGATGGGTGGCGCCAGCGCCTCCTCCAGCTCGGCCTTAACATCTGCTGGCAGGTAAGGGCATTTATCAAGCGAAACGCCCGCAGCGGCCAGCTTCATGGCGAAGGCAAAACAGGTGGGGAAACCGCATTCACGGCAGTTTTTCTTGCCTGCATCCGGAAGCTTTTTTACAACGTCAGTTCCTTTTAGCGCCATGGGATTCCTCCTAGTTAATTTTATACCGGAAGCTGCACTTCACCCTTTACCCAGGGATGACCAACTTTATCCAGGAAGGCTACCAATTCATCGACGTTCTTGGCGTCGTCCTCGGTAGCAATTTTATCATACACGTCTGCAGGTATTACTTCCTTATATCTCTCCTTAATCTCCTTGGGCATCCACACGCAGCGCCTGATGCCGCCGTCGGCGATAAGAAATTTGGGCGACCTCAGATATTCCAGAGCCATGCCCAGAAAGCCCTCTACCTGCCGGCCGCCGCTGGTGTCCGCAGCCATAGTTGAGAAAGGCACGCCGACCACCGTATTGCCGGCAAAATCCCTGTGGACTATGCCGAAGGCGTCGGCCTCTGGAATATAGAACCAGATGGCCTGGAAGCAGCCGCAAGAGGTATGCGGATGCTCAAAAGCGCTGTGGAGAAAAACCCGGTCGTAAGCCCCCATGGATTTTATGGCGCCCAGTTGATTACAGCCGGCATACTCACCTCTTATCGGGTCGAGACATTCGCCTTTCTTTACTTCCTGTACCGGCCCTTCGGGGTCGAGTTTATAAGCGGCTCTACCATCGAACCAACTTATGGCGCCGCAATTGGCTATTCTCTCCGGGGTGGCGATGCAGATGTGCGTCGGCGCAAAGCTCTGACACAGTGCGCAGCTGTAAAACTCCTCAACGTCTTCCTCTTTTAAGCCTCTGGCCCTCTCATCCCTGGCCTTATAGACCTCGCGGGCTTTGACCAGAAGTTCCTCAACCTTCTTTTCATCGGTAACGAAGGTGATGGAAATCTTCTCGATGACATCCAGTTCCGACGTGTAGAGGAACATCAGTATCTGGCCGATGGCCTCAAAAGAATTGAGCCCCTTATTAAAGGAATCCTTATTTAACCTCATCCAGACTTCGTCTCTCTGGTTCATGTGATAAAAGCCCTCTATGTAGTTAGCGTAAAGGTGCATTCTTCTCTCGAAGACGGGCTCCATGTCTTTCTCTAACTTGGCGCCGGCAACATCAATCAGCAGGCCTATGGGATAGCTGCCCCCTTCTTTTAAATCCTTGATGTCCGGCCCGATGACCTCAATCTTCTGGTCTTCGACCTCTTCAGGGCTTTTCAGAGTCACCAGCTCAAATTTGGCCTTCGCCTGGGGGCCGCCGAACTCGACATACATGTCGCCTTTTCTGATTACTTCACCTTCGTATTGGGGCCCAACGTCTACTGGAAACATTCCTGCCATTTTGTTATGCCTCCTTGCTCTTTAAATTTGTTATTAGATTTTCTAGAAATTCCTTCCACTGTTCATCTTTCCTAAAATTAGGAAGGGAATAGCTGGCATGCGGATAATAATATTTACACAAGGTCATCGTCTTGAGGTGCGGTGCGTAATGCTTTAGAGTTGACAGGCCTTGCTCAGCAAGGTCGGTCCTGAAGCCAAGAAATATCACCAAATCGTGATTTCCTTCCTTCTTGACCCCCTTCCAGCCAGGGTCTTTGAGATGGTTGAGTATCTCTATAATGTCGTAGCTGCTGGCCGGCTCAACGCCCAGCTCAAGCAGCTTCTTCTTGGTATGAGCCGTGGCACATATGGGTATATCCAGGGTCTTAGCTATTTCCACGCCGTACTCTATAAGTGATTTACCACCCAGAGTCGTGCTGAGTGACCAGGAGCCAAGCACCAGCAGAGGCCTCTGAGCGCGCTTAATCAGGTGCGCATATTCAGCGGGGTCCTCGATAAGCTTGGCCGACTTGGTCCCGGTCAGCACATTAACTCGATGATACGGTAAAGTCGTGGTCATAATATAACCTCCTCATGCTACTTTAGCCGATTTAATAGCTTTCTCCGCAGCCAGTTTGGTCATAAGGCCGGCGCGATGCATTAATGTATCATCGAATTCCTGGTCCATCACCATGGTCGATAGGCACGGGTACTGGTGATGGAGAAGTCCGGCTTTCTCCACAGCGTCCCTTTCCCAGATCCCGACCAAACCGTCAGCCACATATGGAGTGCAGCCGCACGGTGCACCCCTGATAACTACCACCCGTTTTATTTTATCGTTATCAAGCTCTATATCCACGTCCGGCCTGCCGAAATATTTAGCAAATTCCTTAATATGCTGGTTCTGGCTATCCTTTTCCGTTAGTGTACAAAATGTGACCGGATAGACCATATCCACGCCCATCGATTCCAGCTTCCGCTTAATTTGCTTGGCCAAACCCGGTGGCAGCCAGACACGGTTATCCGCCGGGGCGATAACTGCCTTAGCGCCGCTTTTCTTGACCATGTCGGGAATCATCTGGGCCACGCCGGGATGCTCGCCCAGGGATATCAATAGATCGGCCGCCGGCAACTCTTTAGGAAGAAACTCACCGGCATCATCGATTATGGCCGGCAGGTCCTGAGCAAAGATGAATGTAAAAACCTTCCAGCTCGTCGGGCCGTATTTTCTTATGTTATCGGCAATTCTCTGGCCGTAGTGGCCTTGTATGGCTACCAGAATTCGCATGAAATTCTCTTTCAATCTCCTTAGTGGACGACCGACTCTATGGGCACCTCAGATGGATAAGTCCCTATCAATGTGGGCAGAGTCAAAACCGGTTTCTCCTTCCAGCCCACTTTCTCGAGGTATGCCATGACCTCCTTCTTGAAGAAGATGGGTATATCTGTAGCTTTTCTAACGAAAAGATGAAGGTCATCCGGAAGGCTTCCCATATACTGCTTATGCAGGGCAATATAATGAGTGAGCTTGAGCTGTCGCCCCTGAGCGGTATCATTCTTCCTGATGCACAGCTTAGCTATGGTAACCATAGCCCTCTCCTTGGACTCTACCACGGTAATTAAGTGCTCCGGCGACGGCTCCTCGGTATTCACCAGCTTTTTCTCTCTTCCGTCCATTACCGTCCAGTCGTCCTCTTCCTTCCGGCTCATATACAGTCTCCTGTACTTGGCGGAATGAGGACCGAGGACCACCGGTATACCCAGTCGATTGCATCCGGTGGCGATTGCCGCTGCCTTCTGAGAATAAGCACCCCAGGCAAGGCCGCAGGCGCCGACGCGGTTCAGAATGTAGTCGGCGATAACCTCATAATTACCTCGCAAAGGCAACGTGGCGAAAATATTAGCCACCTTCATGGCAGCGCCGGTGATATGGGAATTAGCTACGCAGGAGCCGACGTTAAGCACGCCGCCGGCGTCAAAATTGGGCGGATATTTTTCATAAATAGTTTTGCCGTCTTTGTCCTTCTTCATCCCGACGGCCATTGCCGAGCAGCCGCTCAGAACCACGATATATTTCCTCTTGGCGAACTCCTCGGCGATGTCGGCTATCTCGGTGATTTCCTCGGGGAAGTTGGAACAGCCGACGATGGCGATGATGCCGGGTATGGTGCCCAGTACAATGGGCGCGCCAACTTTTCGTATCTCTACATCCATAATCGGCCCTCGCCCGGCGCGCATCTTCCAGGTTTCCCAGCTGGCTGCCGCCTGCATCATCTTTACAATAGGCACATGGCGGGGGCATTCCTGGTCGCACTTACCGCAGCCAATACACTTGTTGAACACTTCGGTTAGCGGCTGGAGGTTGCCGTTTTTGGCTGCCTCAATGGCATCGCCAACCGGCAGCAAATTAGGGCAGACCTGGCTGCACATGTTGCACAGCTTATGGTCCTTAGCCAGGTCCGGAACCTCTTCCAGCTTCACCAGCACCTTGTTTCTCTTCGGCGCCAGTGCCATGGCGACTCTGACCGCAACTTCGGCTGCTTTATCCGGGTCGAATATCAATGTCTGCTTGCCGTTTACCATTTCACTGACTATCTCGTCAGCTTCCCTCTTGGTAACATCCTCAAGCCCGTAGCATACCTTGTCATTGGTGGCAATCAAGGCAGTGCCGGCTTTGGCGGCCTCACCAGGTGTATCGCACCTGACACACTGCTCATCGGTGACGATAACATCAGCGATTCCGGTCCTGACGAAAAATAGCTGGCGGGACAGCGGGCCGACTACTTTAGCTCGATTGCTGTACCTGACTACTTCCTGAGCCGTGCAGCAGATACCGGCCACCTCGACCTTATCCTGCAAGCCGTTAGCATTTATATAATCGACGATGGGTATAGCCGTAACCGGGTTATGGCCTATCAAAAGAACGACTGGCTTGGTCCTGTCTACTGCGCCCCAGCCAAGGTCAACCAGTGATGTCTCAGCCACGGATGTCGGATAGCCGAAACCCACGATCTCGGCAATATCGGCGGCTTCCAGTGCCACGTGGTCTAACATGGAGATATGAAGTGCTTTCGACTCATAATCAAGTGAAGACCCCTCCTGACCGGTATGGAGCGCCGATACGCAGTGAATAAGCTGATTCTCCACGTACTCAATAGCCTTCTCTAGGTCACCCAGAGTTTCGGGCTTCAGTCCCATGACCGTCCTTATGTGTGGGGCTTCCACAAGTATCTGGTCACCAAGGTTAATTTTATAGTCTGGTCCGTGCTTCTCGATTAAATATTGAAGTACATGCCGGCCATGTCCGGCATGGGCGGCCGTACCCATACAACATGCCATTAGCACAACTCTGGCCTGCTGAGCCGAAATATCGATGCCGCAAGCACCTCTCTTATCTCCGGTGAGGTCGCACTTGCCGTAAGTACAAAAGCAGCATAAATCACACATGGGAGCGTAAAAAGGTTTGTAGGTCTTGAGCAGCCTCATATCCCAGTTTCTCAGGTCGGGCAGCTCAGGCATCGGCGTGTGTCCTACGGGCTCCCAGGTATCCTCTGCCCGTATTATCTCGTTAACCTTATCTTTTCGGGTATGTTTCTTCTTGGTTACTACCGCCATTTTTATTTCCTCCTTCTAAAAGGCTAATGTGAGATGAATTTTAATACTATTAGGAATAATTATCAATATTATATTTTGCCGTCGATAACCTCTTTTATCAGCTTCAGGCTTTCAGGCTGTAGCAGCACCAGTATATTGGCTCCGGCAATAAGTAAGCTTAGTGCAGCAACAGATTCCCATAAAAGCCCCTGCTTTTCGCTCTCCTTAGCCTGCTTGGTTTTACCTGACTCGCTGCCCAGGTCAGCGATGATGGGCATCTGCATAGTGTTATCGCCGAACATGACGCCGATGTGCTTGGTCCTTTCCATTATGGTAAAGCTGTATTCCATTCCGTAGCCCAGTGCCGAGCTCAGCGGGTCGATAACTATCCGCTCGCGCGGGAAAGTCTTTAACAGCTTCACATTCAATTCTTTCTCCAGGTTTATATCTAGCGGAGACTGGGCGATTATACAGTGGCCGTGGTCTAGAGCGGCTTTGGCGATAGGCTCGTAATTCTCCTTAGCTACCGGGCCCAGGAGAAGGTTCTCTCCGGCACAGGCTTCAGCCACCTTGGTCAGAACCTCGATGTCCTTCTTCTCATCCCCGGAACCGTAGACGATAAGCGGCGATTTTATAGCCGAAGCTACCTGCTTCACCACGGCAGCCGCCTTATCCGCCGGGGCATTATCTCCGGCCGGGTCGGTGCTTACCAGTCGCAGGCAAACCAGGTCGGCGCCAAGCTCAAGGCATTTCTTAGCCCAGGCTACTGGGTCGGCAAGAACACCCTCATACGGCTTGCGTTCCCATTCCGTCCAAGTCTTTGGCTCGGAGTCGAAGACTTCCAGGGCCAGCCGCTGTCGATTTTCGACCTTGCCCTCAAAAAAATGAAGGGGAAGAACGTTCTCTCCGCCGATTTTTAACTCCTTCTCACCCTTACCAATGACCACCTCGCCCACTTTTCCCGAATATGTCTCCAGAGGTGCTTTATAGTCCATTGTTCGCTCCTTATTATTACTTCTAGCTCTCAAGCCAGGCGTGAGAATAAAGCGTCTCGCCCAGGAGAACCCTGGCGGTTTTCACGTAGTCCTGTTCCTCTTTGGACAGCGACCCCATGTCTACGGACTCACCGTCCATCGTCTTATGGACGAGGTCTACAATTTTTGGAAGTTCACCCTTGTTCAAGCGGACAAGGTCCTTATCCAGCACATCGGCGATTGCCGAATACAGTCCGTTTCTTCCCAGCATCACCATATAGGTGCGGTTAAGCATAGGCCTGAGTTCTTCGGGTGTACCGTTGGAAACATTTGACAGTCCGACTGTGGATTTGACGCCGGGGAGCAGGTCCGCCAGCATACCTATGAATTCTAATGCCTCCTTAACCTGCTTCTGGTCAGCGCTTACCGGCAAAATAATTGGGTCGATCCAGATATCTTCGTTGGGAATTCCCATCTCATTGGCCAGCGCCACCGTATCCATGATGCTTTCAATCCTGGAATCGATATCGGGTGGGCAGCCTTTGTCGGTAAGAACGGAAATAACGACGTCGGTATTGTATTTCTTGGCCAGAGGCAACACGTGTTCTTTGCTGTCGGTTCTCCCCGAGGCCGAGTTGAGCAGAGGTCTTTTCTTGCAAGCTTTGAGGCCGGCTTCCATAGCCACCGGATTCAAGGTATCCACAGAAATCGGTAAATCGCTGACACCTTGAATGGTATCAACCAGCCACTTGGTTACATCCTCGGGGTCTTTCTTCGCTGGTCCCAGATTCAGGTCTATGTAGTCGGCTCCGGCAGCGGTCTGTTGTTTGGCTAAGTCCTGTATTACCTGAGGATTGCGTTCCTTGACAGCGTCATTGACGTGCTTGGAAATAATATGAATACTTTCACCGATTAAGACCATAATTTGCCCCCCTTTA
>Ga0153916_10000413_pt1 | contig 28520 bp, 16 predicted proteins | sample Opewatmetagenome_FD_109642 | JGI IMG/M metagenome (GOLD analysis project Ga0153916, IMG submission 109642) | Freshwater wetland microbial communities from Ohio, USA - Open water 3 Core 3 Depth 4 metaG | ecosystem: Environmental > Aquatic > Freshwater > Wetlands | place: USA: Ohio, Lake Erie...
CGCCGGCGCGACGATGGCCAACGTCACCGCCGCCAGCAGCCGCCTCACGCAGGCCCAGACCGCGATCGGCCAGATCCGCTCCCAGCTCAACACCATCCGCACCGAGCTGCTCAAAGACGAGAACCGCACGCTTACTCCGTCCCAGCGGGCCCAGTCCCAGGCGACCATCGACGCCGCGATCGCCCAGATCGACGTCCTGGCCGGCACCCGGATCGACGGCCAGCCGATGCTCAACGGCTCGGCCGACTTCATCGTCAGCGGGCGCAACGCCAGTCAGGTCCGCGAGCTGTACGCGTGGTCGAAGCCGCCGGGCTCGTCGATGAGCATCTCCGGCACGGTCACGCAAGCCGCCACCCAGGCCGAACTGGTCTACACCGGCGACGCCGGAAGCCCCCCGCATCCGACCGCCGACGCCACCTTCACGCTGACCGGCAAGCGCGGCAGCACCACCTTCAGCGTGACCACGGCCCAGACCCTCAGCCAAGTGGCCGACGCGATCAACGAGAAGAGCCACCTGACGGGCGTGAAGGCCTCCGTGGATGCCAACCAGTTGACCTTCAGCAGCGTCGACTACGGCAGCGCGGCAGGAATCTCGATCACCGTCACTTCGGGGACCTTCAATGTCGCCGGCACGGGAACCGCCGTCGACGCCCAAGCCACGATCAACGGGCAATCCCATACCGGCAATGGCAACCACTTCTCGGTGAGCGACAACGGCTTCGTGTTTCAGATGGAAGTCGCCGGCGGTTTCAGCGGCGAGTTTGCCGCGATGACGGTCTCCGGCGATGCCCTCCGCTACCAGCTCTCGACCAGCCTCGCCCACCCCGACACCCTGGCCATTCCCAGCCTGCTGGCCGCCCGGCTGGGCGGCACCAGCGGCAGACTCGATCAGATCGCCACCGGGGGTCCCTACTCGGGCCTCGACGCCAACACCTCCCGTGCGATCCGCATCGTCGACGAGGCCCTCGGCAAGCTGGACCTCGCCGAGGGGGTCGTGGACGGCTTCTACAACGCCTCGGTCACTTCCTCGTCCAGCCTCCTGACCCAGTTGCAGAGCGATCTGGAGGACTCGATCGCGGCAACTGACGGATTCAGCCAAGAGGAGGAAACGGCGTTGCTCGACCACTACAGCGACCTGGCCGCCAACACCGTCGCCGGCCTGACGATCCTCGGCCAGCAGCGGTCGCTGCTGGTGGACATGATCAAGCAGGTGGCGGGTCTCCTCTGATCCGGGTTAAGGACCGCTGGCAGCCACCCCCCAGACTGGGCACTTTTCTGGCAGGCGTAAGACTCTCCCCGCCCACTTGACAAACCGAAGGGCGCTCTTATTCTAGCGGGATAGGGTCCTACTCGGAGGTATGGCTTCGCTGTTCGTGTGGCAGGCTGCACGCCGCTGGCGGCACCGGCTTCTGAGCCCTCTTTGTCTTTGACCGGGATCCCTTTCAGACGACGGGCGCCGCCGAGGGCGTCCCACGGCTGCAGCGATCGATTTCGTATTGCCGGACGTTCGGGTCTGTTTGGTCAACCGCCGAACCTTTCCCGGAGGCCGCAAGATGGCCAGGCTCTTTTCTCCACCCCACAGGGTGCGTCGTTTTCCCGGTGCGTCGGCCCGCTTGCTCCAGCGCCGAACGCTGATCGTTGAACCTCTGGAGGATCGCTGCCTGCTCAGCGCGGCTCCGTTGCAGCCCGGTGAGATCGAGGGTCCGGGCGGGCCTGAATCGGCGAGTCTTGTGCGGATGGTCTCGCTGGACGAGACGTTCCGGGCCGGCCAGGCCGGGCCGTTGGGGAAGCTCGATAGCGGCCTGGGCAGGCTTTTGGCCGAGTACCAGGCGCACGCCGCCCTTTCGGAGGCTTCCGCCTTCAAGCCGAGCAGCCCTCTGCTGCGAGTGTCCGACGGCTACGTGCTGATCGACGCCGTGGCTTCCCGCGACTCAAGCGCGCTGCTGGCCGACTTGCGGGCACTCGGACTGCGGGGGGGATCGACGATCGGCCGCTACGTTTCCGGCCGGCTTCCGCTCGACGTCCTGGACGATTTGGCCGGATTGGACGGCCTGCAATTCGCCTCCCCCGCGATGGCTTGGAGCAACGCGGGCCTGGTTACCAGCCAGGGCGATGCGGCGATGAATGCCGACGACGTGGATGGCGCTCGCGCCCAATTCGGCGTCGACGGGAGCGGAGTGACCGTGGGCGTCCTCTCGGACAGCTTCGACACCGGCTCGGGGAGCTACGCGGCGGATATAGAAAGCGGCGACCTGCCAGCGGGAGTTACGGTGCTGGCGGACTACCCGGGCGGCACCGACGAAGGCCGCGGCATGATGCAACTAATTCACGACGTCGCACCCGGAGCCAGCCTGGCCTTTCATACGGCGTTTAACGGCATCGCCGATTTCGCCAATGGGATCGTCGAGCTGGCCCAGGCCGGCGCCGACATCATCGTCGACGACGTGATCTACTTCGAGGAGCCGATGTTCCAGGACGGCGTTGTCGCCCAGGCCGTGGACACCGTAGTCAACGGGGGAGCGGCCTATTTCTCTTCCGCCGGGAACGCGGCCCGGCAAAGCTACGAGTCCCCCTTTGCCGACAGCGGCGAGGACCTCTACATCGACGACGGCAGCGGGCCGCCGACCTTGGCCGGTCGTCTCCACGATTTTGACCCCGCCGCGGGCGTCGATTATCTCCAGAGCATCTACGTGCCTTTCCTCAGCGGGTTCGTGATGGTCTTGCAGTGGGACGAGCCGTTCTTTTCCGTAAGCGGCGCGCCCGGGGCGGCAAGCGACCTGGACATCTATCTGGCCAACGCCGATGGAACGGCGGTGTACGCACACAGCACCACGCGGAACATCGGCGGCGATCCCGTGGAGATCCTCCAGTTCACCAACAACGTCGAGTTGCTCGGCCAGTTCAACCTCATGATCACGAGGTTTGCAGGGCCCGAGCTGGGGCCGGGGCTGATGAAATACCTCTGGTACGGCAGCGGGTTATTGCCGACGACCCTCAACGAGTACGGCACCGCCAGCGGGACGACGTTTGGCCACGCCAATGCCGCGGGCGCGGAAGCGGTCGGCGCCGCGTTCTACGGCGATACGCCCGCCTTCGGCCGGGATACACCGCTGTTGGAGTCGTTTTCCTCGGCGGGCGGCACGCCGATCCTCTTCAACAGTTTGGGCGGCCGCTTGGGCGAGCCCGTGGTCCGCCAGAAGCCCGAGATCGTCGCCCCCGACGGCACGAACACCACGTTCTTTCCACCCGGCAACGACACCGACGGCGACGGGTATCCCAACTTCTACGGCACCTCCGCGTCCGCCCCCCATGCCGCCGCGGTGGCGGCCCTGATGCGGGAGGCCAATCCGGGGCTGACGCCCGCGGCGATCTACACGGCCCTGGAAAGCACCGCGCTGGACATGAATGACCGCCTGAACCCGGCGTTTCCCGACGGGGTCGACGACGACACGGGCCACGGCCTCGTCCGGGCCGACCTGGCGGTCGGGGCCGCCGGGGGAGCCCCACGCCTGAAGCTCTCCATCACCGCCGCCGCGATCAGCGAGAACGGCGGGACCACCACCGCCACAGTCACCCGCCGGAACGTCAGCGATCTGGGCACCGCGTTGGTGGTCACGCTCGCCAGCAGCGACGAGAGCGAGGCCGTGGTTCCCGCCCCCGTGACCATTCCCGCCGGCCGCGACAGCTCCGACCCTTTCGCGATCACAGCCGTGGACGACGCCCTGTCCGACGGAACGCAGTCGATTACCATCACCGCCAGTGCGACGGACTTCCTGCCGGGCACCGACCGGCTGGACGTGACCGACGACGAGCCCCAGTTGATCTCGCAATGGGCAAGCACCGTCGTCAGTTTCAGCTCCCAATGGAGCGATCCCTTCAATCCCGGTGCCTGGAACGCGATCCAGGCGCTGGGCGAGCCGGATACCTTCACCTATGGCGACAATCCCACGGCGTGGGCCGCCGCGACGGAGGACGGCAACGGAACCGAGTGGCTGCTGCTGGGCTACGAGACCCCGGTCCTGGCCACGGGGGCCGTGGTCCGCGAGACCTTGAACAACGGCTTCGTCAAGCAGATCGACGTCCGCGAGGCCGGCAGCGTCACGCTTCGCACCGTCTGGTCGGGGAGCGATCCGAGCCCCCGCGGAACCCCGGTTGACTTCCAGGTCTCCTGGCCGCAGACGGCGATGTTCGTCGACGCCGTCAAGGTGATCGTCAATTCCTACAACGTCCGACAGGACTGGGAAGAAATCGACGCAGTCCAGCTCCAGGGATGGACCGCCGCACAGCGGCCGACCGTGACGGTCACCGCAAGCGATGCCAGCGCCGCGGAGGCGGGAACCGACCCGGGCGGGTTCACCGTAAGTCGAGCCGGCAGCACCAGCGGCGACCTGACCGTGCGCTACTCGATCGCCGGCACGGCCGCGGCGGGCAGTGACTACCTGGCTCTTGCCGGCTCAGTGACCATCGCCGACGGCAGCGAGTCGGCGACGATCCTGGTGACGCCCTTCGACGACGCGCTGGTCGAGGGGGACGAGACGGTCGTGCTGACGCTCAGCCCCGACCCGGCCTACGCAGTCGGCTCGCCCGGCAGCGCAACGGTGACCGTTGCCGACAACGACGGCTTGCCGGTCTATTCGTACGTGGACGTTGCCGGCTCGGAGAGCAACGTCGCCGGCACGGTGATCGGCTCATATACTGACACGCAGGCCAACGACGGCGCGTCGGAGTCGATCACCGAGGTGCTGTATCAGAAGAACCGCCGCTCGCACCTGGAGCACACCTGGACGTTCGACGTCACCGGCGGCGATCTTGGGGTCAGCTTCCAGGTACTGGCCGGGCACAACAGTGCGGTGGAAACGTTCCGCTTCGAGTACGATCCCCAGGACGGTCTCGGCTGGCGAACGCTGGTGACGCTGGCGTCGACCGCCATGACCTCCTACAGCGCGACGCTTCCGGTGTCGCTCACTGGTCCGCTGCTGGTGCGCGTGGTCGACACGGACCAATCCCTGAACGAGAAAACGATCGACACGGTAACGATCGACCATATGTATTTCCTATCGGAAGGATCGACGCCGGCCGTCTCGATCCGCGCGACGGACGCCGCCGCGTCGGAGACCGCGCCGGACCTGGGGGAGTTCACCGTCAGTCGCGCCGGAAGCACGAGCGGCGAGCTGACGGTCTTGTACTCGATCGGTGGCACGGCCACCCCCGGCAGTGACTACGTGGCTCTTGCCGGCTCAGTGACCATCGCCGACGGCCGCGATTCCGCGACGATCACGGTGACGCCGGTCGATGACAGAGTGGAAGACGGCACCGAGTCGGTGGTCCTGACGCTCCTGCCGAACGACGCCTACCGCGTCGGCGCTTCGGACACCGCCAGCGTGGACATTGCCGACGACGACCTGGTGCTCTTCTTCGGCCTATCCGAGACGACCGTCTACGGCGTCGTGTCGGGGGACTACTTGGCCACGCGCGCCGCCGACGAGGTCAGCGAGCAACTTACCGAACAGCTCTACGCCGGCGGCAAGAAGAGCCGCCTGGAGCACCGCTGGACATTCAATCTGGCGGGCGAGACGAATGTCGAATTCCAGCTCACTGCCCAGAAACTCACGCCCCTCGATCCAGACGACTTCCAGTTCCAACTCTCGACCGATGGCGGCAGCATCTGGACGGACCTGGCGACAGTGAATTCGTTGATCTGGTCGAGCACGACCGCGCTGACCCTGCCGGATTCGGCAGGCACAGTCCTGGTCCGTGTGATCGACACCGACGGGTCCCTGGATCGCACCGCTGCCCAGATCGGCGTCGACCAGATGTGCTTCCGCCGATTGCCGGCCGGCGGGGCGGCCGCCGCCTGGGATGGAGCGGAGAGACTCTTCTTCGCGGCGTTCTCGTTCGACCATTCGGAAGGCTCCGGCCTCACGGCTTCCGTCGGGGCCCGTCGAAAAGGTGGGGGCTGGGCAACGACCGTGGACAGACTGATGGGCACGGAGGCCGATCTGTTCTGGCTTCTACCGTAATGCGGGGGGGGTCGCGCTTGGGACCGCGGCGGTCGGTTGGGGATTGAGCTTCTTTTCGCTCCGGTTCGTCGGCGGATCGTCCTCGGTCGCGTAGCGGTCGCCGGGGATGCTGTTGCCATTTGACACCCCCCGGAAGATGACCTAGGGTTGTGAAAACGCCCCGCGGTCGTTTCCGCGAGTCGACGACGTTTCCGCTTTGCACAGGTAGGGGGGAACGGAGCAACACAATGTCCAGAGCATTCCAGCAATCTCAGGCCGTGCACGCAGGGTCCCGGTGCGGTCGGTCGCAGCAGACCGCTTTTGATCTGGAAGACTTTGCCTACCTTGTCTCACACGACTTGAAGGAGCCCCTGCGGGGGATCAGCGCGTACTGCGAAATGCTGCTGGAGGACCTCGACGGCAAACTGGAGGCGGACGCACGGCGCCGGCTCCGGACGATGCTGGGGATGTGCAACCGGCTCGACGCGATGATCGACAACTTGCTGGGCTATTGGCGTCTGGGCCACGTCCCCCCGGCCAAGACCGAGGTCGACCTCAACGCCGTGGTGGAACAGGCGATTTGTGCCCTGGCGCCGGCCATCGAGCGGCGGCGCGCGCGGGTCCGCGTGGCCGGACCACTCCGCAGGGCCACCGCCGACGCCGGACTGCTCGCCATGGTCTTCGGCAACTTGATCTCCAACGGGTTGAAATTCAACGACAGTCCCCAGCCATGGGTGGAAATCGGCACGTGCCGGGAGCACCCCCTGACGCTCTACGTGCGGGACAACGGAATCGGGATCCCCCGGGAGCACCACGAGGCGATCTTCGCCCTTTTCCGCCGGCTGCACAGCCGCAAGAGATACAACGGGACGGGGGCCGGGCTGGCGATCGTGCGGAGGATCGTGGAGTCGTACGGGGGGAGGGTTTGGGTGGAATCGGAGCCGGGCCGCGGGAGCACGTTCTACTTCAGCCTGGGCCCGGCGATCGCCTCCCCCGCCACGGCGGTCCCGCCCGACCCGGCTCACACGAGAAAACCTGGCGCCAAGCCACCCCATTGGACCCGCCGCCGCAAGGCGGCCCCCGCCCGCCGCGTCTCGTGAAGCGTGCCGCGAAAAGCCGTCAGCTATCCGCAGTCAGCTTTCAGCTTCCGATCGACACGCGATGGCGGTGATTCAGAGGCAATGGCGCATCTCTTTACAATGCCTTGAGTTGCTGCGAAGGTCCCCGCGGGCAGAAAGCTGACGGCTGACTGCTGATAGCTGATAGTTGAAGCGGCGTTGGTCGTTTTTCGCTACGGGCTCTCAGTCCCCCCGGCAGCCCTTTCGCTCGCGGTGCTTTCGTGGCATCATGGAGGACCGGGGCGGCGGTCCACCCCGCACTAGCGGTCACCGGCCTGTGCGGAAAAAGGTCCACGCAAAGCGGAAAGTGGCCGCGGTGTCCTTTCAGTGCCTTGAAGCGAGGCGGATCGGCGCCATGAACGATCTAAAAGTCTTCTGCGGACGGGGAAACCCCCAGTTGGCCCAGCGGATCTGCGATTACCTGGAAATCCCGCTGGGCCGGGCGGCGATGGGGAACTTCGCCGACGGGGAAATCTCCTGCAAGATCGAGGAGGACGTCCGTGGGCGCGACGTCTTCCTCGTCCAGTCAACCTGCCCCCCGGTCAACGACAACCTGATGGAACTGTTGGTGATGGTCGACAGTTTCAAGCGGGCCAGTGCCGAGCGGATCACCGCCGTGATCCCCTATTTCGGATACGCCCGGCAGGACCGCAAGGACGAGGGGCGGGTGCCGATCAGCGCGAAGCTCGTGGCCAACATGATCACCCGCGCCGGCACCGGCCGCGTGCTGGCCATGGACCTCCACGCCGAGCAGATTCAGGGTTTCTTCGACATCCCCGTCGACCACCTCTACGCCGCCCCGGTCATCGACAATTACTTCACGGACTCCTTGGGACTGAAGGAAGACGAGTTCGTGGTGGTCAGTCCCGACGAGGGGAGTATCAAGCGGGTCCTCAAGCACGCAGCCCGACTGGGGGGAAACCTGGCGATCGTCGACAAGCGACGCTCCGGAGGGTCCACCAAGCAGGCCAATCTGATCGGCGCTCCGATCGAGGGCAAGGTGGCGTTGATCTTCGACGACATGATTAGCACGGCCAGCTCCATCACGGGGGCCGCCGAAATGGTGGATCGGGCGGGTGCGCGAGAAATCTACTTGGCGGCCACCCACGGGATCCTCTGCGGTCCGGCGATCGAGCGGCTGGCGAGGTCCCCCGCGAAGGGGGTTGTCATCACCGACACGATTGCCCTCACGCCCGAGCGGAAGCTGCCCAAGATCGAGGTGCTGACGGTTGCACCACTTTTGGGGGAGGCCGTCAAGCGGATCCACCTCAACGAGTCGGTCAGCCGGCTCTTCAACTAGCCTGCCTGGGTGACCCCGGGAATTCAGTAGGACCGGCGTCTCGCCGGTCCAGAAACTCAGTAGGACCGGCGTCTCGCCGGTCCAGAAACTCAGTAGGACCGGCGTCTCGCCGGTCCAGAAACTCAGTAGGACCGGCGTCTCGCCGGTCCGGGAGAGGTTTGAGCAGACTGCCAAGACGGCCAGAGGCCCTCGGCGTGCGGGAATTCTCCGGGGCCTGGGGTTGCAATTCGCGGCGATTCCCGGAGAATAAAGAGTCCCGCCCGGCCGGGTGCAGGTACTCCGGCTCTAACATGATGAGAGGTAATCGCTTGCGTCGGCGTTAGGCAGACCGTTCACGATCCACCGAAGACGCGCACTCCAGGAGACCACTCCAGCAGCAAGAGGACGCCTATGGCGGAAGTGCTACACGTTCAGCTTCGAGAGACCCGCGGAAAGAGAAACGCCCGGCGGGAGCGGCGGGCCGGCCGACTCCCTGCCATCTTGTACGGTCACGGTCAGGAGAGCGTCAGCCTGTCGGTCTCGGCCGAGGAGATGGAGTCGGCCCTTCGGCGCGGCGCGCGGCTGGTGAAACTCACCGGGGTGGTCGAAGAGCAGGCATTTGTCCGGGAATTGCAGTGGGATACGTGGGGGAAGCACGTGCTCCACGTCGATCTTACCCGCGTGTCGGAGCACGAGAAGGTCCGGGTCGTGGTGGCGGTTGACCTCCGCGGGGAGGCGCGGGGGATGAAGCAGGGGGGCGTCGTCAAGCAGTTGATCCACGAGTTGGAGATCGAGTGCGAGGCCACGGCGATCCCCGAGAGGATCCACGTGAACATCAACCCATTGGGCCTGGGGGATAAAATCGCCGTTGCCCAGATGGAGCTTCCCGCCAGCGTCGTTGCGTTGGCGGACCCGGAGTCGGTGGTGGTCGAATGCCACGAGCCGGTGATCGTCGAGGAAGAAGCGCCGGCCGAGGCGGCGGAGGCGGAGCCGGAAGTCATCGGCCGCAAGAAGGAAGAGGAGGAATCGGAGGAGGAGTAGTGGTTTCGAGCTGCTCTTCGTCGCTGCCGGCTGACGGAGAGAAGGGCAGGCGATGAAACTGATCGTCGGGCTGGGCAACCCAGGACGCAGATACGAAGGAACGCGACACAACCTCGGTTACGCCGTGCTGGCCGAGCTGGGGCGGCGGCTCGAGATCGGACCGGTGAAATCCAAGTTCTCCGCCGAGCTCGCCCAGACCCTGCTGGACGGAGAGAAAATCCTCTTGTTGAGTCCCGTGACGTACATGAACAACAGCGGGACGAGCGTCCGGGCGGCCCGCGATTTCTTCGAGCTGCCCAACGAGCAACTGCTGGTGGTTTGCGACGATTTGAACTTGCCGCTGGGAAAGCTGCGGTTCCGCCCCCGGGGGGCGTCGGGAGGACAGAAGGGTCTGGAGGACGTCATTCGGAAGCTGCAGACCGAGGAGTTCCCGCGGCTGCGGATCGGGATCGGGCAACCCCCGCAGGCCTGGGACCCTTCGGATTTCGTGCTGGCCCGCTTTTCCCGGGAGGAGCTGCCCCAGATCGAAGAGGCGGTTTCGAGGGCCGCGGACGCGGCGGTCCTGTGGATCCGCGAGGGCCTCGCGGCGTGCATGAGCCGCTACAATTGACCGCGCGCGTCAGTCCTACGAGGAGCGAAGTTTTGGCTACCAACGTCTACGAAGGGATGTTCATTCTGGACTCCGGCCGCTACGGGCGCGACCCGGAGGGCGTGTCGGCGCAGATCGCCAAGGTGATTCAAGAGGCCGGCGGCGAGATGCTCGTCAGCAGGCTCTGGGAAGAGCGCCGGCTGGCGTTTTCGATCCGGGGGCAGCGCAAGGGGACGTACTGGCTGACCTACTTCCGGCTCCCGCCCGACAACCTGGCCGGCATGCGGCAGAGGTTCCAGCTCAGCGAGAGCATCCTCCGCATGCTCTTCCTGAAGGTCGATCCGAAAATCGTCGATACGTTGGTGGCCCACGCCTTGGCCGGGCCGGCCTCGATCGGCGCCGAGCGCCGCGCCGCGGAAGCATCGGAGACCGTCCGCGTGGAGGTGCCCGCGGTGCCGCACGGGCCCCCGGCGGAAGAAATCGCGCAAGCCCCATTGCCTTGAGGAGTCGCTGATCATGGCCAGTTACAACCGCGTCATCCTGTTGGGGAATCTCACGCGCGACCCGGAAGTCCGCTACATTCAGACGGGCACGGCGGTATGCGACCTCGGGCTGGCCGTCAACGACCGCCGCAAGAACGCCAACGGAGAGTGGGTCGAGGAAACCACGTTCGTCGACGTCACGCTCTGGGCGCGGATTGCGGAGGTCGCTGGCGAGTATCTGAGCAAGGGCTCCCCCGTCCTGATTGAGGGGCGGCTCAAGTTCGACACCTGGGAAGGCACCGACGGCCAGAAGCGGTCGAAGCTCCGCGTCGTGGGCGAGCGGATGCAGATGCTCGGCGGCCGCGGAGGCGGCCCCCCCGGCGAGGCGGGACAGCGCGGCGGGGCACGCCGCGAGCCTTCCCCTAGCCAGACCGCCCCCACCCAGGACGAATTCGAGGCCCCGCCCGCGGAGGCCCCGCCCGCGGAGCCCCCGGGGGACGACATCCCGTTCTAGGCATCCGCCGCGCGGCGACCGTGCCCGGCGACCATGGGTGTCCCAACAAACAGTACAGCCAAGCCGACCCACGAGCGACACGAGGTTCGAACCGCTATGCCGAAGACTAAACCAAGCGCCCAGCCGGCCAAGCAATCCCGCCCTACCCTCAAGAGGCTGCCCCGCGGACCCCACGGGGGAGTCGAACTGCTGCTGGTCCAGGCCGTCGAGCACCTGGGCAAGCAGGGAGACGTGGTCGAGGTGAAGCCGGGCTTCGCGCTCAACTACCTCTTGCCTCAAGGGCTGGCCACGATCGCCACCGAGCACCACAGGCGGATGGTGGACAAGCACAAGGCCCGGCTGTTGGAGATCCAGCGGACCCGGCTCGCCGGGCTCCAGGCCCTGGCCGACAGCCTCGGCCACCAAAGCATCACCATCGAGGCCAACGCCAACGAGGAGGGGCACCTCTATGGCTCGGTGGGCCCGGCCGACATCGCCAATGCCCTGAAACGGATCAACCTCGGCATCACGCCCGACCAGGTCCGCCTCCAGGGCCCGTTGAAGGAGCTGGGCCTGTACACCGTCAAGATCCACCTTGGGCAGGACGTCGAGGGGGAACTGAAGGTCTGGGTCGTGCCCTCCGTGGGCGAGGAGCCGCCGAGCTAACGGGCCGCCGGCTCTTAGCTATCAGCTTTCAGCCGTCAGCGATCAGCTTTCGGCACCACAAACGTTGACGGGACATCCCGTTAGGAACACGACCAGGGCAGTTCGACTGCCTGGCCGACTGATGGCTGAGAGCTGACGGCCCTTCTCGGGTACGTTCTCCGATTTGACCGGACCGGCGAGACGCCGGTCCTACTGGGTTGCGGCGGGACCCCGCCGTCCGGGGCGTTGTTCCCGGCGGCGACAATCCTTATCATGCGGGGAAGTCCCGCCCCATCGCCGCTCGGAAGGACGGATCGCCATGGCTGTTGTTGGACGAGTGGATGCCCCCCGCGCGGGCGAGAGGGTCACTTCCGAGATCCTCGATCGGCTCCCCCCGCAGAACCTCGACGCCGAGCGCGGCGTGCTGGGGAGCATCCTCCTGGATCCGAACATGTGCGACGAGGTCGCGCTCGTCCTCCGCCCCGACGATTTCTACGCCGACGCCCATCGCAAGCTCTACGCCCACATGCTGGCGATGCACGACGCCGGCAAGCGGATCGACACGATGCTCTTGGTCGAGAATCTCAAGCAGGCCGGAGATTTTGAATCCGTGGGCGGGGCGGCCTATCTGGCCGAGGTGCTCCACTCCGTCCCCGTGGCCGCCCACGCGGTCTACTATGCCCGGATCGTCCGCGACAAGGGCACCCTGCGGAACCTGATCCATACGACCACCGAGATCCTCCGCGACGCCTACGATCCCGTGCTGGAGCCCCGCGACCTGTTGAACCAGGCGGAGGACAAGATCTTCTCGATCAACGAGGACCGGGCGGCGGACTCGGTGCTCAGCATGCACGACGTGCTGGTGGCGGCGTTCGAGCAGATCGACCGCCGCATGGAGCGGGGCGGCGCCACGGGGGTCCCCACAGGATTCACGGACCTGGACAACCTCACCGGCGGGCTGCACGAGTCGGAGCTCGCGATCCTCGCCGCCCGGCCGAGCATGGGCAAGACCGCCCTGGCCACGAACGTCGCCGATTACGTCGCCGTGAAAGCCAAACTGACGACGCTTTTCGTCAGCCTGGAGATGTCGCGGCTCGAGCTGGCGCAGCGGATGCTCTGCGGCCGGGGCGGGATCGACGGCCGCAAGTTCCGCGGGGGATTCCTCTCGGGGGAGGACCGCGAGAAGCTGGTCGAGGCCTCCTCGGAACTGAGCAAGGCCCCGCTGTTCATCGACGACACCGCGACGCGGACCGTGAGCGAGATCGCCGCCTGCGCCCGGCGGTTGAAGCGGAAAGCGGGCCTGGGCCTGATCGTGATCGACTACCTCCAGTTGATCGAGCCCGACAATCCCAGGGACCCGCGCCAGGAGCAGGTGGCCAAGATCGCCCGGCAGCTCAAGCACCTCGCCCGAAAGCTCCAGGTCCCCGTCCTCTGCCTGGCCCAGTTGAACCGCCAGGCGGAAGCGACCCGGGAGACCAAGCCGAGGCTGAGCCACCTCCGCGAATCGGGGGCGATCGAGCAGGACGCCGACGTGGTGATGTTCATCCACCGGGAAGAATACGGGCTGACGCGGGAAGAGGCCCAGGACCAGGACAAGGTGGGCAAGGCCGAAGTGATCATCGCCAAGCAGCGGAACGGCCCGACTGGCGAAGTGAAACTCTTCTGGCGGCCGGAATACACCCGCTTCGAGCAGGTCTCCACGCGAGCCCACGACGAATTCGAGCAGTATGCCCCCGCCGAAGGGGGCTTTTGAGAGCGACGGCGACGCTCGGGACCTGCTCGGTGATCGTCGGCACCGCCCAACAGCTCGCCGCAAAGGATAACCGCCCAGATCGGGAAGCTGGGAACCACGGTTCCAAAGCCTCCCATATCACCTACTTTTCCGAATCGTGGCCTGGGAATTGGTCTCCACCGTCCGTTGGGCAGTGCAAAGGTGGCCAGTCCCCAGCGGACCCCGGTCGCCCAATGTATTGACATATTATCCATGCCATTTCCCGTCAACAATCGGAACTCGCCTTGCCGGATAGGGGCGGTTCGGGTATTTCTACGCGGCCCTGAAGACCCCTTTGCCGACATGGTGCGCCCGGGCATCCCCCGTACGTTGGGGCTAGGCGGCCAAGTGGGCAGGGTCCCCTAGTCGTGTTCTTCACTTCGCCCAACAGTCCTACCACCACGGAAGACCCGCGATGGCCGGCGTGCGAAACCAACCGAGCTCTGCCGTCTACGTGTGGCTTGCGTTGTTCTCCTTGACGGCCATCCTCGGCGGCTCGCTCGTCCGCAGCCAGTCCGTCTCCAGGCCGTCCGGTCCGCCCCCCCCGGCGCCGCAGGAGATGGTGGTCGAGCTGCGGATCCGGGGCAACGAGCGCTTCTCGACGGAAAGGGTCATCCGCCACGTCCACACGCGGGCCGACCGCCCCTACGATCCGCAGTTGCTCGACGAGGACGTCCGCCGGCTGGCCAACAGCCGGATGTTCCTCGACGTGAAGTCGTCGGTCGAGCGGGTGGAGGGGGGAGTGGTGGTGATCTTCGAGGTCGTCGAGCGGCCCGTGCTCTGCTACGTCAAGTACGTCGGCTGCCGCAAGGTGGCCAAGAAAACCCTCGCCAAAGAGACCGGCCTGAAGCTCGACCAGCCGATCGATCCCTACGCCGTCGTGGAAGGCCGGCGGAAGATCGAGGAGTACTATCACTCCAAGGGGTTCGGCCAGGTCCACGTGGCGGTCTTCGAGGGGGACAAGCCGGGCGACAAGGGCGTCGTCTACGTCATCAACGAAGGGCCCAAGCAGCGCATCCTCTGGACCAGCTTCGAGGGGAACACCTTCGCCAGCGATGCCCGCCTGACGGCCCAGATCAAGTCCAGGCCGGGCTTCCTGTGGCTCTTCGGCACCCTCGATCGCAAGCAGATCGACGAGGACGTGAACCGGCTGACCGCCTATTACCGCTCGATGGGCTTCTTCCAGGCGAAGGTCGGCCGGGAGCTGAGGTTCAACGAGGCCGGCGACTGGCTCAGCCTCTCCTTCGTGATCGACGAGGGGCCGAGGTACAAGGTCCGCAACGTGACCGTCCTGGGCAACCAGAAGTTCGGCACCGAGGAGCTGACCGCCGAGCTCAAGCTCACGCCCGACAGGTATTTCAACCAGGGCGAGATGACGGCCGACGAGCTTTCGATGCGAGACAAGTACGGCCGCGTCGGCCACGTCTTCGCCAACGTGAAGGCCGAGCCGCGGTTTCTGGAAGAGCCCGGCCTGCTCGACCTGGTCTACACGATCGAGGAGGGGAAGCAGTATCGTGTCGGGCGGATCGACCCGCACATCCAGGGCGAGAATCCCCACACGAAGATCACCACGGTCCTCAACCCGCTCTCGATCTTTCCCGGCCAGATCGTCGACACCAGCCAGTTGCGGGCCACCGAATCCCGCTGGAAGCGGTCGAGCCTGTTTGAGAACAACCCGATGACCGGGAACGTTCCGAAGTTCACGTTCACGCGGCCCGATTCGGACAAGGAGGAGCCGGAGGTTGCGGAGGAGCCGCGGCGCGGGCGCGGCTACCGCGGTCAGAGCCCGGACGGCCAGGACGAGGCTGGCCGCTCGAGGCTTCGCTGGAGTCCGCCCCGGCGGGTCGATCCGGCGGTGGTGCAGGCCCAATACGCGGCGCCCGAGGCGGAGGGCATGCCCCCGGCGGTCGCGCCGGAGCCGGCGGCCCCCGCCGCGTCGGCCCCGAGGCTGGCGGCGCCCGTCTATCGCCAGCCGGAGGTGTACCGCGGACAGAACGGCACTTACGAGCCCAACGACGGATACGCGGTGCCGACGCTCGGCCCGAGCGTGCCTCCGCTGCAAGCGCCGGCTCCGTCCGGGGCGACGGGCGGGGAGACTCGTTCGCTGCCTGGTCCCGGCACGCTCTTTCCCCCCGGCCCGCCCGACCCGGGATACGGCAACCAGTTCGGCGCCACGGGCCTGGGCCCGTTTGCCGGCCTTCCCCCCAATGAAGAGCCGCCGCTGTTCCTGGACCTGCACCCCGAGCTGGTAGAGACGATGACCGGCCGCTTCATGCTCAGCGTCGGGGTGAACTCGGACGCCGGGCTGTTGGGCTCGGTGATCGTCGACGAGCAGAACTTCGATTGGACCCGGTGGCCGCGAAGCTGGGACGACGTCCGCACGGGGAGGGCCTGGCGCGGGGCCGGCCAGCGGTTTCGCTTCGAGGCCATGCCCGGCACGCAGCTCCAGCGCTACTCGATCAACTTCGTCGAGCCGTATCTCGAGGTCCTCGGCATGCCGACCAACATCACCGAGAGCCTCAGCGCGTTCTACTTCGACCGCCGCTACCGGGAGTGGACGGAGCGCCGCGCCGGGGGCCGCGTGGCGTTGGGCTACCAGTTCCTGCCCGATCTCTGGGGAACGCTCGCCTACCGCTTCGAGGACGTCCACGTCGGCAACCCGATCGTCCCCCGCGGCTACATCCCCGAGCTGGACGAGGTCCTGGGCTCGAACACCCTCAACGGCTTCCGCGCCCAGATCACCCGCGATACCCGCGACAACACCTTCCTGGCCACCGAAGGCTACCTGCTCGAGCTGGGCTTCGAGCAGGTCATCGGGTCGTTCGACTATCCCCGGGCCGACGTCGACTTCCGCAAGTACTTCCTCGTGCGGCAGCATCCCGACGGGTCGGGCCGCCACGTGCTGAGCCTCAACACGCGGTTCGGCTGGTCCGGCGCCGACACCCCGATCTACGAGCACTTCTACGCCGGCGGCTTCTCGACGATCCGCGGCTTCGAGTTCCGCGGGGTCTCGCCGCGGCAATACGGCGTCGCCGTGGGCGGACATTTCAGCCTGCTTGGCTCGACGGAGTACCTCTTCCCGATCACCGCCGACGACGCCCTCCGCGGGATCGTCTTTTGCGACACCGGCACGGTCCAGCCGTCGATCAACGACTGGACGGACCGCTACCGCGTCGCGCTGGGGTTCGGCCTGCGGATCATGATCCCGGCCATGGGCCCCGCCCCGATCGCCCTGGACTTCGCCTTCCCCATCGTCAAGCAGCCGGGCGACGAGCGCCAGGTGTTCAGCTTCTTCGTGGGGTGGATGCGGTAACGGGCCGTACGGCCATCATAGAGCGAAGGGGTCGGGAGTCGTTTTTCATGTCGGCGGGAATGGTTCTTCAGTATAGGTCGACTCTTTCGCCGACATGAAAAACGACTCCCGACCCCCTCGCCGCGGAACTTCGCCCATCACAGCTTGCCGGCCGCCGTCTCGCGGCGAAGCTCGTCGATCATCTCGCGGGTCGCCGCCTCGACGGCCTCCTGCCACCGGGCCGCGCCGAACCGCTGGGCATACTTCCGGTCGCGATGGGCAAAGATGATCCCGCGGGAGTTGTTGATGATCGCCCCCGTGCCGCAGGCGTCGAAGGCCGCGGCCACGTCCCGGGCCGTCCCCCCCTGGCTGCCGTAGCCGGGGACGAGGAACCAGGTGTGGGGCATCCCCTGGCGGAGCTCGGCCAGTTGTTCGGGATAGGTAGCGCCCACCACCGCCCCGACCGCCCCGTAGCCGCAGCGTGCGGCCGTCCGCGCGGCCAGCTCCTCGACGTAGCTCCCGACGCGGGCATAGACGGTCCGGCCCTCGGCGCTCAGGTCTTGGATCATTCCCCCGCCGGGATTGGAGGTCTTCACGAGAACGAAAACGCCCGCCTGCCGTTGGACGGCCACGTCGACGAACGGCCGCAGGGCGTCATCCCCCAGATAGGGGCTGACGGTCAGGGCGTCGGCCCCCCAAGCGCTTCGTCCCTCCCGGCCGAGATACCCCTGGGCATAGGCCGCTGCCGTCGAGCCGATGTCGTTCCGCTTGCCGTCCAGGATCACCAAGAGCTGCCGCTGTTGGGCGATGCGGATCACTTCGGCCAGGGCAGCCATGCCCGGCGGCCCGAGCTCCTCGAAGAACGCCGCCTGCGGCTTTACCGCCGAGACCAGGGGGGCCACCACGTCGATCACCCCCCGGCAGAAGCGCAAGTAGCCCTCGGCCCGACGTTCCCACTCGGTTCCACCCTCCTGAGGGGTCAGACCGTCCGGCAGGCAATCTGCCCTGGGGTCCAGGCCCACGAGCACGGGGTTGCCTTTCTCGCGCACGGCGGCGCACAGCCGGTCGGCAAACGACGGAGGCCCTTGGCTCGTGTCCATGCAGCGCTGGTCTCCTGGGGCTTCACAAAGGAACCGACATCGGGGATTCCCAGCCCATTGTGACCGCGCGGCAGCCGGAATACGAGGGGGGAGTGCCGCTCCCGAGAGGCGTTGCAAAGGGGCAGGTGATCTGCGATACTAGAGGGCGGTTGGCTCATGGCCGATTATCGCGGGGCGTGGCGCAGTCTGGATTAGCGCGTCTGAATGGGGTTCAGAAGGTCGCAGGTTCGAATCCTGTCGCCCCGACTAGTCCCCAAATCGAGCCCTTCGGCGAAAGCGTCGAGGGGCTTTCTCTTTGTGGTGACTAGGTTTACGTCGCCCACACGGGCCAACGCCTCGTCCGGCTTGGCCGCCTCGGCCTTAAGTTCGTTCGACTTCGCCTTGTAGACGGCCTCCTCAATCGTGCCCACGAGGTAGGCGTTCAGGAGGCGATCCTGCATGGTCGCCATCTTGCGGGCGGCCGGTTTCGAGGAGCAACCGGCCGGGCGGTGTGAAAGACTCGGCATTTCGCCAGTCGGTGGAGTGACTTTTCAGCGGACCGTTGGGATGCTGGCCTCCGCTCGGGCGGCCTGCTTCTGCGCTTTCCGGACGGCCTGGTCGCGACGCCACTGGGCCTGCGCAGCGGGATCGCTTTGGAGGACACTTCCCAGAGGAGTCATTTGCAGGAGACCCTGCACCGGGGCCACGGCCTGCTTGGCGAGGTCCTGCGCGCCGTGGGCGACGTTGCCCATCGCGGCCTTCGTGCCCGAAGCGAGACTTGCGGCATGTTCGCACAGTCCCGACTCCCGGGCCACGCGGGTGGTGCAGTTCTTTGCCGCCACGGTGACCCGTGCCGCGGCTCTGGCTACGGTGGTCCCGTTGCGATAGACCACGCGCGGCCGGCAGGCCGGCAGGAAGAGGATCGTCACCCCCTGGCGACCGAAGTCGTACTCGATCGCATGTCCGCAATAGGTGACTTTGGGGGCCCCCGGCGGCATCTGGACTTCGATGTAGCAGCGCTGGCCGGTCTTGGGATGGCTGACCACGACCATCGTCGGCCCGCCCGGCAGCAACTGCGCCTGGAACGAGCGGTCGCCCGTGTAGTAATACCTGTGAACGAGCACGGTGGGGGGAATGTCGACGCAGATCTGGCCGTCCAGCTCCCTGAGCACGACGGCCGGCTTCCCGGTGGGATCGACGCGCGGATCGAGCACCTCGATCTCCTGGCCAGGCGGCACAGCGGCAGGCTTCGCCCCCACCGCCTGACCGGAGACGCCCGCTGCACCAACCGCGATCATCGTGGCCAGATAGAGGAGGCCTCGGTACGTGTTTCCGCGACGCATGGTTCTCGGCTCCCCCGCGGACCGCGCCGGTTCGGCCGGTCAGCGGTAGTAGAACTCCAGTTCCACACGGTCGATGTAGTCGAAGTACTTGGCGATTTCCCCGCTGCGGTATTGGCGGTGGAAATCCAAGGGCTCGCCCCGCTCGACCCAGAACGACTCCGGCCCGAGGGTAAACATCACCGGCTTGCCCGGCGACTTGTCGAGGTCCGCGACCGCCTCGGGAAACACGGCGTAGGCGCGGAGCTTGACGAAGAACTGGTTCCGTTTCAGGTGCAGCGTGAACTTCTCGATACGGCCCTTCTTCTCCTCGCCCTGCGCGGCCACCTGGTCGGGCGGCATCACGGCGTTCTGGCAGGCCCGCAGGCTCAGGGTCCAATAGCCCTCGCGGTCGAGTTGCAAGGCGGCCCGGGTGATCGCGCAGTGGTCGATTTCCAGCTCCTTGGGCGGCTCGAGCTGGAAGAGCTTGATCTGCCGCTCGCCCGGAAGGCCCGGCGGAATCGTCCGGACCAACAGCGCGCTCCGACTCACGGCCACCTTCGACGGGGATCGGCTCCCGTGCTGATAATCGTGGACCGGCAGCCCCGACCAGATCCTCGGCCGCGCGGCGTGATAGTGCGCGGCGCTGGCCGCGCTGGTGAGGATCGCCAGCACGAGCAGCAGTTTCCACAGCCTCTTGGGGGTCATCGGGTCTTCTCCCCTGGTCGGGCGAAACTCGCACGGGGATTGGCCAGCCGCTGCCAGAGCTCGACCGGGGCGGCGCGGCGTCCCTGCTGGAGCTGTGGGCCCGACCCGGACGCCGCCCCTTGCCCGCCGGACGAATCGTCCGGCCGGGCGGGCGGGGACTGCCCCGGATTGCCACCGGACGGCGCGGGCGGGTCATCGGGCGACCGGAAAAGGATGCCCTCCTTGTGGGCGCCGGGCACGTAGGGGGTCTCCGGGCGAAGCCTCCGCAGCGGCAAACCCTCCTCGAGCTTGCTGTCCCGCAAGTTCAGCCCCGGCCCGCGGTACCCGTCCGGGTGCTCGTGCGGAATCGTCTCCTGCGAGCGGTAGAGGTCCGCCCTGCGCTCCGCCTCCGGAATTCGCAAGTACTCGTCCACCTTCGAGCTGGAGTGGTCGAAGACGCGGTTCATCAGGGCCCGGTTCCGCCCGCGGACCACGAACTCGTCGTTGACGACCCGCAGCGGATCGAGATCGGCGATCGCCGGCGCCCAGCGGAGCCCCATCAGGTCGAACAGCGTGGGAAAGATCGTGGCCTGGCCGAGGATCATGTTCTCCTGGAGCGACGACTCGGCGCTGGGCAGCGGCCGGAACAGCACGCCCGCCACGGGCACGTTTTCCAAGAGCGGCACGCCCCGGCCGGTCCGCGAGGCCTTCAGCGCCACCTGGTAGCGGCTCACCTCGCGCAACTCGTAGTTGCTCAACTGTACGTCGGTGTCGATGAAGTGCCGCTTCACCCGCCCCAGGTGCTTCTCGTCGGCCCGCACCGGCTCGCGGACGTTGGTGGTGTACATGTAGTTGAGGTGAAAGACGACGGCCTGGCCGTCGGGCTGGATCACCGGGCGGATCTCGTAGCCGGTGCCGGTCTCGAACTTGTAGATCGCCGGGTCGGGAATGAGGGCCTCGAAGGCCGCGCCGATCTGGGGCGTGCCCGGGTTGGACTGGCTGACGATCCTCTCGGCCGAGGAGCCGGGCAGGCCCGGCAGCACGTTGCGGACCGTGGCGAAATCCTGGCCGTACGACTTGGGCGGGCTGCTGGTGGGCAGGCCCGCGCCCATCTTCGTCAGCGCCAGGAACGTCGGGTCCTGCAAGAGCGCCCCGTACTCGTCCATCGCCGCCTTGGCCCCTTTCATCGCCTCGGTAATGAGGATGTCCCGCTTGGGGAGGTCGAACTCCATCGTCGCCTCGGGCGAGACCTTGGCGAACTCGCGGTTGTTGGCGAGGATGCTCGTCAGCTCGATCTGCCCGAGGCTCACGTCCCAGGCCCGGCTGGCCGTGCGGACCTGGCGGAACGCGGGCAGGTAGAACTGGGTGTTGAAATCGTCGTCCAGGGCCGTCACCAACCGCTTGATGTAGGCGTCGATGTTCGCCGTGTGCGCCCGCGTCCCTTCCAACAGCTCGATGTACTTGTCCTCCATCTCGTCGATGAGCATGTCGAGGAACTTCTTGTGGTCCAGGGGGCGGCGGGAGTCCTCGGCGACTTGAGATGCAACTTGGTACTTCGCGTCGAGGTCGATCATCTCACTGACCTGCGTCTCACCCTCTAAGATCAACGGCATCACGCTGGCGTAGTGGTCAGGCTGCGCGCGGACGTATTCCGGTATCGGTAGCCATAGCTTCAGGACTTCCCTAGTCTGCACCTCCCCCCGAGAGGTAATCTCCAGCAAGAGAGCGCTGCAGAGTCTCTTCCCTTTCTCGTGAAAAAGTACAAACCCAGACGCATCCACGTTACGTTGTCGTGCGATTGTTTCGGCTGATGGGTAGAGGATCTCGAGCACGTATTCCGTGGCTTCGATGAGTTTCCTGCGGTTGTCCGGAACCAGCTCAGGGATAATAGGTTGGGGATCGTCCTCAGAATGCGCCTTTACCCCGACCTTAGCCTCAGTCCCGGCGCGTTCGGGTGTCGGCGCGCTGCCCAAAGGCTTGACGTTCTCAGTCTCGCGCGCTTGCGGCTTGGCCTCAACCGCTATAGCCTCCGCAGGACTAGGCTCGCGCGCCCTGACCTCACCCGCTCTTGCCGGCTCGCGCTGCTCAGACTCGTGGATCCCGAAGTCGCCATCGTTCCCTGCGAGATGAACGACCTTTTGCAGTTCCGCGGTCAATCGGCATACCTCTTCCCACTTACTTCTCTCACACGCATATTCAGAAAAGCGGTACTTCGACAGCTCGTCCACCAACCTGCTAAGATTCCCGAGGGCTTTCCTGAAGGCGCGCCTCCACGCTAAGTTGTCTTCGCGACTGGGAAACACGTATTGAAGTTGTTCTCGGCCCTTCTGTCCAGCGATTCGCAGCTTCACGGGAAAGCGGCGGCCGGCTTCGCTCATTGTTGCCTGTAGCGGATCTCTCGCCTCTGCGCGAGCCATTCTCACGGAAAGCTCACCCATTGAACGTATAGCAGAAGCGACCGGCTCCCAACTGCGCCGCACTTCGTCGAGTTTCGCGTCGATCCGAGTGATTATGGATACCACTGTTGCCCGCTGTTGCTGCATAGCCGACCGCGCCTTCGCCATCGCTTCGTTTGCCACTCTTTCCCGCTCCAGTGCGTCTTCGAGCTCCTTCTTGCGGTTCCCCAGCCGCTCCTCGATCACCGCCCGTTCCATGAGCCGCTGCTTGTACTGGAGCTCGACGATCAGTCGGCTCTTGAAGATCTGGGCCAGGCGGATGAACTCGCGCTGGATGGGGGAGATGATCTCCGGGCCCTCGATATCGCCGTCGAGCATCCCGCGGAGCGATTGGAAGCGGGCATTGCAGGCCAGGACGGGGAGCTTCTCCTTGCAGAACCACTGCTCGAGCTTCTTGCCCGGCGGGGACCAGCCCGCCTCGAAATAGCTCATCTCCGCCGCCGGCAGCTCGCCCCGGCACATCTCCTCGAATTCCCGGAGGATCTCCATCCGCGTGGTGTTCTTGGCCAACGCCAGGACGAACAGGGCCGAGGCCAGGCTGGTGGTGTCCATCGAGTGGAGCGAGAGAAGCTTGTTGCCCGTCTTGAGGAACTCGGAGTCCATGGCCTCCAGTTCGGCGATGAAATCGGCGCCGAAGAAGGCGTGGAGATAGCGGCGGTCGCGATCGCCCTGGGTGGACCTGCCCAGCACCAGCTCGCCCGCCTCGGCGTCGGATACCACGATGCCGCACTGCGCGGCCTTTATCGCGGCGACCTTGGCCACCGCTTTGCGGAGCATCTCGGCCGACTGCATGGTCAAGAACCGCGAGTGGTCGATGTACTTCTGCACGCGGTCGGCCACTTTTTCCATTTTGTCGCCGTGCTCGCCGTTGATCTGCACGGTGTGGATGCCCACCCGGACCTGGCCCACCGGGGCATCGATCTGGTTGATCATCATCCGGATGATGTTGATCCCCTTGATCGGCCCGCGGAGCTGGATCAACCCCTCCCCGATCACCGAGATCGAGACCCGGCGCACGGGATCGACCGACTCGGGGTTGGCGTTGACGTAGGTGTCGGGGTCCTCGTGGGCGGCGGCCACCTCGCGGCGGAACTGGTCCTCGCGCGAGCGGTCTTCCTTGGCCTGGGCCTGGAGCCACTGCTCGCGGGCCTGGGTCTCCGCGGTCCGCGCTTGCTGGACCGCCGCGACCGCGGCGCGGACCTGGTCGGCCGCCGTTTGGATCAGGGCGTTCCGGCCGGCTTGCTCCTCCTCGAGACGAGCCTTGCGCGCCTGTAGGTTCTTCGTTCGTTCCGGCTCGGGCTTCTCCGGCGGCGGCTTCTGCCCGCTCAGCTCCTTCTCGATGTCGTCGAGCTCTTGGTTGGCGTCCTGCTGCCGCTGCTGCGCGTGGAACAGGTTTTGCTCGGCGCTCTGGAGCTCGTGCTCCAGGCGGCGGGTCTCCTGGGCCGCCTCCACGGCCCCGCGCTCTTTGACCTGGCGGGCGTCGGTGGCGGCGTCGGCGTCGGCGCGGGCCTTGTCGGCCAGTTGCTCGGCCGCGTCCACCGCCGCGCGGTTGAACGATTTCACCTCGCGGTTGATGATCTGGGCCACGCGGTGGGCGTCGCGGAAGTAATAGAGCCGGGCGACCCGCGTCTCCACGTGGTCCGATGGATTGAACCCGGGGGGCGGATCCCTCGGCTTGGTGTACTCGGGGAATTCGACGTTCGGCCCGGTCGTCGCGCGGATGCCCCGGGCCAGCGCCCCGGGGGCGGGCGGCGGTGTTTCCGCACGGGCCCCAGCCGCCCTGCCCAGGACCTTGACAAAGTTCGACCCGGGCTTCCCCTCCACCCCCTCCAGCGTGTTGCCGAAGACGTCCTTGATATCGGCGGCGAGGATCTCCAACTGGTAGATGTCCGGCCTGATCTCTGCGGGAGCGAATTCGAGCGCTATCGTGTTGTGTACCTCGTCGAAGCTGACATTCTGGGGAGTGGTTTTCTGGTCCAGGCTGCGGCCAAACACCCCCGTTCCTTTGCTGGCCCAGAGTCTGTACTTGTCCTTGATCTTGGCGGCATCCACGTCTGCCGGGGGGGCCTTGGCGTCAATCGCTGAGCCGGTGTTATCCAGGGTGTTCTCCGCATTGAAGGTGACCATGAGTGTGGTATAGCCCGGGGCCGCGCCGAAATCGGACGGCTCCACTCCGAGCACGCGCGGCCCGCGGAGGCGGACACTTGCCGTGACCTCGTCCGACTCACGCAACGATCGGTCTCCCTGGAACACCTCGGCCCGCAGGTTCTGCTTGTCTTCTTTGAGTCCCTTGATGTCGACGGTCACCGTTTTTCTCTGATCCTGGCTCTTCCACTGCGCCACTCCGATGGGTTGGGAGTCCCCAACGGGGAAGATGAGGATTTGCGCCTCGTCGGTAGGGTTCAGATCCGTCTCGACGGTGCAAACCCCAGCGGTCGAATTGAGAAGGAAAATGCCGCTGGGCTTCCCCTTCCGCACTGTCTGGTCCGAAAACACTTTCACTTCGTTGATCACCACCGTCTTCACTTTCGCAGCCGTCTGGAACTTGAAAGGAAGGCGGTCCCCAGAGTAGTTGTGCTTCCCGTCCTGCTGGCTCAGCACCACGATCTTTCGTTCTGACGTGTCGTCGGCCCATGGCAGGTTGAGTTGGGCGACCCAGCGACCCGCCGCCTGAGGATCCAGGCGCACCATCGGACTGGAGATCTCGGTGAGCTTTTTGCCTTCGAGGATGAAGAAGCGCATCTGCCTCGGGTCCGGCGGGGGGTACACGCCTTCCAGCCGAAGGAAGGAGCCCGCGCCCTTAATCCCATAGAGCTTGAGCGAGTCGGCACCTTGGATTTCGTCGCGCGGCCGGACCTCGGCATACTTGCCGTTCGATACGCCCGTGATGCTGGGCAGTGGCGGTTGTTTGCCGTCAGGTACCACGACCCGGAATCGGGAGGAAGGCTTCGTCGCCTTCGACGCGATTGCCTCCTCATTCGCGCTGTTCGGGGTGGCTTTTACATACAGGACGTGCTCACCTGCCTTAAGCGGAACGCTTTCAAACTTAATAGACCACCCACCATTGGCGTTACGCGGCTCAGGCTTTCCGCCTGGGAGCACGTCTCCTTCCTTCTTGTTGGGGTCTGACGATTCTTCATACAAGCCGACTGTCTCACCTGCGCTCGCTCCGTCTCCCCGGATGATGAACTGACCCAAGTCGATCTGGATGGGACGGGCGAAGGTGATGTCTGTGAACTCGAAGACATTGCTTTCGATCGCAGTGACGTTGAGCGCCCCCTGCTGGCTCGCCCCCAGTGCCGCCGAGGCCACAGGGGCGATCACCTGAGCCGAGACGGGACGCACCTCGGGATCGACCTGGACCGGAGGTCCGGCCAAGCGCCGCGGCGGAGGCAGCGGCCGGGGCTGGTAATCGGCCGGGAGGCGGTCGGCCAGGGGCCGGGGCGCGTCACTCGCCGAAAAGCGATCGGCCAGTGGAGCGGGGGCGGCCGGGGCCTGCGGCTGCCCGCTTCCCGAAGTAAGAATCTGGGTGGCAATCAGCCATGACATCCCCCCGCCCAGGAGCAGACAACCCAACACCAGCCGCCAAGAGAGACCGCGCATGGGACCATCCTTGGTCGAAAAGAAGTCCCCGGAAGGGTCCGCCGGCCGCGCAATCCGGCGGCAAAAGTCCCCGGGTCGTCAAGATTTGTGTAGTCGTTGCCATCGGTAATCTCGGCAATCTCGGCGGGAAACTGAAACTTCCTTGCCGGAGAAGGTGCAAGGCCATCCCCTGAGAGAAGGGATAGTTTCGCTAGATTCGCCATTTCCCGTCAGATAGCGGCTCGCGAGGCGGATTTCTATCGTGGGCCGCCCGTGGCCTACATCGTCGGGACCGGGGGGTCAGGGGCCATCGATCGCCCCGTACCCGAATCGAGCCGTGCCCCAACGCTCGACGTGGGTAAGCTTGCCCGAGAGAATCTTGGGGAGGTAGCCCTCGTGCACCACGAGGTATTCGCTCTCCTCGACCTTCTGCGTCTTCTTTTCCGGCAGGCGAATCGGGGGCAGCGTCACGTCGCAGCACTGCCTGCAATCGCCGACGTGGAATCGCAGCCGCAGCACCACGGGCACCGCCGGCGCACTGGCCACGAAACGCACCTGGTAGCGGCCATCGCCCTCGCTGACGAACCGCATCCCTTCGTAGATCACCAGCCCGATGTCATCCATCCGGCAGTCGCCGGAGTTGCAGAACTGCGGAAGGGGGAAGTGGGCGGGCCGGTCGAAGGCGAAGCCGGGGGCGTCGAGCTTGGCCAGAGTGCCTGCGCTATCGCCTTCGTCCTTCGCCGACACCACGCGAACGACGGGCAGGTGTTCGAAGGCGTCCCCCAGCGGCCGCCCCTTTGCGGCCGGACAGTGCTTGTGGCCACCGTCCGCCATCGATTCGGCAGGCGTGGCGATCGCGCCGAGGAAACATGCAACCGCGATCCAGCACGCGGTCTTTCCGATCGCTGACATGATTGACCCTCCCATTGTAAATGCCTCGTGGTCGAGACCGGCGCACGACATCGATGCACGTCGACTGAGCGGTGCGCGACGGACGACCAAGAGCTCGCTGATCCAAGCATAGCTCCCCCGAAGCGCGGGTGACATCCCCTGCTTGAGGGGGCGCCGGTGATCGACCGATCTGCTGGCGCGCTGCCGGGACATCCAGCCAAGTCACGGTCGCGTTGACGCTCTCGCCGTTGCATGGCCTCCGCGTAGCCTTCAGCCGTCTGGGCGAGGCTTCGAGCGTCTGGTAAGGCCAGTTGACTGACTCAGGAAGCGTCGCAAGTCAGACGTGCTTCCCTCCCAACGCGTCGGCAGGAAGGATCGGATCGTGCCTACCGCCGTCCCCAGCAGCCAGTCATCCGAGATTGCGAGATTCCAGGATTGCCGTGTTCGAGCGCGGAGCCGTGGCAGCGACCGGATCGAATCGGCTGGAGGATCGCGGCGATGTCAATAGCGTCAATTCCCACGAGGCCATGCTCCTCGGCGGCACGGCGACTAATGCTGATGAGGATGGTTCCTTGATAATCGGGTAGGCTTCTGCTCCTTTGTGATATGTGCAAGCCATACGACGCGATCCCCGTCCGATTGTCTTATGCCCGGCGCTCGGTTCCCCTTCGCCCATGCACTGACCACCGTATCGAAGGCAAGGCGGAATCGAAAGCGAAAAGGGGAAGCAAGCCTCTACCGGGCCCACGCGGAAAGCGAACCCCGCGCGCCGGTCGGCCCAACCCGCCCCCCCCAAACAGGTGCAACGCCTGGATGCCATAGCCGAGGCACGGAATGGTCCTTTTGGCCCGGCCGCATCTTGACAGGCGTAAGGCACCCTGCCTTGAATGCACTGACAACGTTCACGATCTCAAGATTGGGCACGTCCATAAGGAGGGCAGGGCGATGGCCAAGGCGAAATCCAGAGCGATGGCCAGGACCAAATCCAAAAGGGCGAGAAAACGGGCCGAAGTGGCCGCGACCGTCGCGCCCGAAGAACGGCGGGATCAGGCTCCAAAAAGAGAACCGGACGATGAAGCCTGCACGCTCGTCTACGTTCACGGGATCGGCCCCCAGGTCGGGCCGGCGACCCTCAAGCGCCAGTACGACCGGGCACTGCTCGACGGCGACGCCGGCGATCGCACTCGGCTGGCCTACTGGGCGGACATCCTCCATCAGACGTCGCCTCAGGCCCGCGCGGCAGAGGCATTTCGCTCTGACGCCATCGCGACAGATCTCGGCCCTGACCTGCGAGCCCCAATCGAGAAACTCGTCATCGACGACAAGAAGGCACGGGCCTTTGCCCGCAAGCTCTACAAGCGGATGACCAAGACCCCCGTGACCGGCGACGTGGCGACGATCGCGGGGCTCTGGGCGAAGGCGACCGACCGGCCTTTCGAGGCCAAGATCCTGCCGATCCCTTCGCTCCGCCGCTGGGTGACGGAGGTCCTCACCAGGCTATTCATTGTTGACGTGGCCGCCTATCTGTACGACGACACGGCGCGGGAGCGGATCCGAGACCGCCTGCGCTCGATGCTTGTTCCTCACGACGGGCGGTACGTGCTGGTGACACACAGTTGGGGCACGGTGATCGCGTACGACATTCTCCACGAGTTGGGCGCGACGCCCACGGTTCCGCTGTGGGTGACTCTCGGCTCGCCCCTGGGGATGGACGAAGTGCAGGATCATCTCACCAAGCCGCTGGAGGTCCCGCCGGCGGTCCAGCGCTGGGTCAACTTCTCCGACCCGCTCGATCCG
>Ga0153916_10000414_pt1 | contig 28509 bp, 28 predicted proteins | sample Opewatmetagenome_FD_109642 | JGI IMG/M metagenome (GOLD analysis project Ga0153916, IMG submission 109642) | Freshwater wetland microbial communities from Ohio, USA - Open water 3 Core 3 Depth 4 metaG | ecosystem: Environmental > Aquatic > Freshwater > Wetlands | place: USA: Ohio, Lake Erie...
ATTCCGCCCCTATGCTGCACGCAACAGCCGCATATTGGGGAGGAGAGCGATGCCGGAGATCAATTCGGGCAATACCGCATGGGTGCTGGCCGCCTCGGCGCTGGTGCTCCTGATGACGCCTGCGCTGGGCTTCTTCTACGGGGGACTCACCCGGAACAAGAACGTCCTCGCCACGATCATGCAGAGCTTCATCGTCGCCGGGCTGATCGGCGTCCAGTGGGTCGTCATCGGCTACACGCTGGCCTTCGGCCCCGACCACTGGGGTATCATCGGCGGCCTCGACTGGTTCGGGCTCAAGCACGTCGGCGCGCAGGTGGCGAGCTACACGCACAACGGCATGCCGCGCACCTACGGCGCCGTCGATGCCAATGGCAACGGCACGATCCCGCACGAAGCGTTCATGATCTTCCAGGCGATGTTCGCCATCATCACGCCGGCGCTGATTACCGGCGCCTTCGCGGAACGCGCGAAGTTCAGCACGTTCCTCGTGTTCATGCTGCTCTGGTCGTTCTTCGTCTACGACCCCGTTGCGCACTGGATCTTCGCCAACGACGGCTGGGCCTCCCTTGCGGGCACGAAAATCAAGGCGCTCGACTTCGCCGGTGGCACCGCCATTCACGTCAATGCCGGCGCGGCCGCGCTTGCCGCGGCGATCATCTTCGGCCGGCGCAAGGGCTTCAAGGAAGAGCCGATGGAGCCGCACGACGTGACGATGGTCGTGCTCGGCGCCTCTCTCCTCTGGTTCGGCTGGTTCGGCTTCAACGCGGGCAGCGCCGGCGGCGCGACGCCGCAGGCGGTGAACGCCTTCGTGGTGACGAACACGGCCGCCGCCGCGGCGGCGCTCGCCTGGGTGTTCATGAGCTGGTGGCTCTCCGGCAAGCCGAGCGTCGTGGGCGCTGCGGCCGGCGCGGTCGCCGGCCTTGTCGCCATCACGCCGGCATCGGGCTTCGTGCAGCCGATGGAGTCGATCGCCATCGGCGCGATCGCCGGCATCCTGTGCTTCCTGGCGGTCCAGTGGCGCACGCGCACGTCGATCGACGACTCGCTCGACGTCGTCGGCGTCCACGGCATCGGAGGTCTCTGGGGCAGCATCGCCACGGGCCTCTTCGCGGTGGCGACGGTCGGCGGGGTCGACGGCCTGTTCCACGGCGCCGGCGACCAGGTGTGGCGCCAGCTCGTCGCGACAGGCATCGTCGGGGTCTACTCCTTCGTCGTCACGTTCGGCATACTCAAGGCGCTCGACGTGACCATGGGGCTGCGGGTCAGCGAGGAGGACGAGGTGGCCGGACTGGACGTCTCGCAACACGGCGAGCGGGCCTACATCTTCGGCGGCAGCGGTCCGGTGCTCGGCATCCCCGAAGCGATCCCAATGCACACCGAGGCGGCGGGTCGCGCGATGAGCATCGAACATTTGATGCAGCCGGAACCGGGCGCAGCCCGTTAGCCAGGGGGGATTGCGAGCCGCATGAAGAAGATCGAGGCGATCATCCGCCCGGAGAAGCTGGACGACGTGAAGCACGCGCTGGCGGACAAGGGCTACATCGGGCTCAACATCGTGGGCGTCACCGGGCGGGGCGTGCAGAAGGGCATCGTACACGCGGGGCGCACGGGGCAGGCCTACTCCGTCGACATGCTGCCGAAGGTGAAGCTGGAGACCGTCGTGACGGACAAGAACGTCGACGAGGTCGTCGAGATCATCCTGAAGGCGGCGCGGACCGGGAACATCGGCGACGGCAAGATCTTCGTCCTGCCCGTCGAGGAAGCGATCCGCGTCCGCACGGGCGAGCGGGGCGAGGTGGCAGTGTAGGCGGAGGCGGGAGGCCAGCACGTAGCATTGAAGCGAGAGGCCTCGGGTGTTCCCGGGGCCTCTTCAGCGTGGCTTGAATGTGAGCCGGACGCTGTTACCCATCTTGCCTTTGCGGGCCCTGGGAGGCCTCTCGCACTTGATGACCGCGGTGGCCTCCAACTCGAGAAGAACCCTCTTATAGTTCCGGGCGATGAACGGCCTCCCAACATGATGCTGCGTGATCAGATCTGCCACAGTGATGGTCTTGCCGGCGAATGCCTCAATCAGCTCCCCGCCCAAACGCATCAGCGGTCGTTCTTCTAGGAGATCGAGCTGCTGCCCTTCGTAAGAAGGGATGTACTCGAATCGCGGCACATCGTCGACATCCACCAGGCCACGGCTCGCCATTACATCCTTCATGATTCGATATCCGGGTTCGCCCTTTGTAGCGAACACGATGTAATGGCTCGTGCGTCCACCCTCCTGCGCGAACCGGAAGGGAATCAGCCATACATTCAACAGCTCGCGTATGGATTCACCGAGCGCAACCAAAACGAGTCGTTCGCGCCGAGGCGGAGGTGCGTCAGCTATCTCCCGTCTGAGTTGAGCGAGACGGCCTCCCGGGAAAAAGGCTTCGATGTGGGGCTCGACCAGCTCGTTGTCGATTGCCGCGTTGATACGGTTGTAGTTAAAGAAGAAGATCACTTCGCAGCCGAATCCTCGCGCGGCTTCGACGATGAGCGCGCGCGACAAGCCCTTGTAGCCCCACGGGTCGAGAAAAGTCAGCGTCGGAAATCGTTGGTACCGCTGGATAAGTGGGATGTACGAGTCGTCTACCTCGCCGGTCTTGAACTCTGGCTCGTGCGCGAGATCCTGATATCCAGGCAGACGCCGGGCCTCCTGCCTGAGAGCCGCTGTAAACTGGGGATTCGCGTCGTTGAACGTGGACCAGAAGCAGCGGCGCAGACTCGGCGAATTGAGTACGTGCTGCAGGATGAGAAGCGGCGTCGACATCTCCGATTTGCCATAGCGGCCCGGCCCCGAAAAGAGGTCGAGGTATCCGATGTCCTCAGATACCTTCGAAAGGACGTTCGCCCAGCCACCGAAATAGGCAGCGACGATCTCCGCCTTGACGCGCGACTGCTCCTCTTGCTCATCGAAGAACTGGCCAGTCATGCCCGTTGCGCCGGCATCCCATCCCACGTGCGGCCGTCGAGCAGGCGGCCGGCGCGGTGCTTGCCGACGCGCACGCCCCGCTCGTCGTGCGCGCCCCACTGCTTGAAAAAGAACGGCACGCCGGCGTCCTGGCACTGGAGGCGCACGCTGCGAGCCCAATCGGCGCGCATCGGCCGCGCGCCGGGGCCGGACTCGCCGCCGACGATCACCCAGTCAATCGCCCGCAGATCCAGGCGGAGCGGCCCGAGCAGCGGCTCGCATGAAAGGAACTTCACGCGAGCATCCGTCCTCGTCAGCGGCGTGACGCGAGATGTGAAGCGCTGGTTCTCGACGCTAGTGCCCATCCACACGTTGTCAGGCCAAGGCAGGCTGGTGGACATCGCGGCAGTGCGTACTGGCCGCTTCGTCAGCACCTGAAACGTGTGCCAGTGCGCGCGCGCCATCACGTCGAACACTTGCTGGACGAATGCGTCCGGCACGTCCGCATGGAAGAGGTCGCTCATCGAGTTGACGAAGATCATCCGCGGGCGTTTCCACGTAAGCGGGAGTTCGAGACGCTCGGGCCACAGCTTCAGGTCGAAGCCCTGCTCGTAGGGATGCCCCTCGACTCCGCGAAACCGCTCGGCAAACGTCTCGGCGTAGCAGTGGGCGCAACCCGGCGACACTTTCGTGCAGCCCGTCACGGGGTTCCACGTCGCGTCCGTCCACTCGATCGATGACGTGCTGGACATTCGACCTGCTCCCGACCCACTGTCAATAAGAGGATCATACTACCGAACACTGGTTCTTGGACAGCCCGCGCGGCCGCCCGCCGCCCTCCGTGTGCTACGATCTCCCCGCATGATGCGCCGCATGAGCTACCGCACCGCCGCGACGGCTTTCGTCTTCACCGCACTCTGGTTCGTGTTCGGCCTGGTCCTGCTCTGGACGCCCGTCCCGCACGCGCTGGGGATTCGCAGCCAGCTCTTCGCCGCCTGGCTCATCCTGTTCTTCGTCATCCTCGCCGGCGCCGGCGCCACACTCGTCCTCGCCGCCGTCAACGGCATCTTCCCGCCGAACGTACGCCCGCCCGCACGCGCCGAGCGCCTCTGGGCCGCGCCGAAGGACGTCGCCGCGCCGCCGCTGCCGCAGCGGCCGCACGCCGGCCGCGCACGGCGCACGGGCTCCGCCAACACGCGCGGCGGCTGACCAACCCATGTTCTTCGCGCACGTCAACGGCATCGATATCTGGTACGAGCGATCCGGCCGCGTCGGGCCAACGCTCGTGCTCACGCACGGCTTCGCGGGCCCCACGCCCGGCTGGCCGCCGATCATCGACGAGTTCCGCAGGCGATTCGACCTGGTGCTGTACGACGTGCGCGCGCACGGCAATACAGCAGTGCCGAACGATCCGTCGACGGTCACCATGCCACAGTTCGCGGCCGACCTCGCCGCGCTGATGGACACGCTGGGCATCGACCGCACGCACGTCGGCGGCGTGTCGATGGGGGGCATGATCAGCGCGCAGTTCGCGTGCGACTATCCGCATCGCGTGCGCTCGCTGCTGCTCTGTGACACGACGGCCGGCAACGGGCAGGGCCCCGACGAAGCCGCGAACCAGGCTGAGCGCTCACTAGTCAACGCGTTCGAGCAGATGGCGCACATCGCCGAGAAGTACGGCATGGAGGAGCTGACGGAGCGCGAGGATCGCTACCGCCACGAGCAGGATCCGTACGCGCACCTCCAGATCTTCACGCTGGAGGAGCAGGACCGGCGCAACCGCCGCAACAAGATCGACTTCATGACCCGGGCCGGGTACCTCGCCGCGAGCCGCGCCCTGCGCGAGCGCTCCGACCTGACGTCGCGCACGCCGTCGATCGCGGCGCCGACGCTCGTCTCTTGCGGCGAGTGGGACATGTTCTATCCGTGCGCCGTCCGGGACCACCGCCTGATCGCGAACTCACGCCTCGTCACCATCCGCGGCGCCGCCCACGCCACGCCCGACTACCAGCCGCAGCTCTGGCTCCGCGCCGTCTCTGACTTCATCACCGACGTGGAGGCGGGACGAGACGTGCGCGGCGAATATGAGCTGGCGCCCGAATAGAACAAAGAACAAGGGAACAAAGAACAAATCCCTGACCGAGACGTTTGTCCTCTGTCCGAGCTTAGTTCCGGCACAGGAAGATGCCGAAGTCGCTTGGGGTCGCCGGATGGCCCTCGAGGTCTCTCAGCGACGCGACCTGCCGGAAGCCGGCTTCGGTGAGGTGACGCTGCACGTCGGCGAGCGCGAACGCGCGCTGACGCTCGACAAACTCCGTGATCAGGTCTGCGTCCGGGTCGATCACAACGGTGCGCTCGTTTCTGAAGCCGTCCTGGATACGCTTTTCGACGAGGATGAACTTCCCGTCCCGCTCGGTCCATGACTTCACGGGCGCCGTGTCGACATCCTCGGTGAGCCGTGGCCCGGCAAGCACGAGCAAGAACTCCCCGGACGGTTTGAGCGCTGCCCTGATGCTCCCCAGGTGGCGCGCGATCTCTTCTTCGGACATGAATCCTAACGTGTGATAGAACGCGAGCACGAAGTCGTAGAGGTTCTCTTCATCGAGATCGGCGCCGCGTTGCAGGCGGAACTCGACCTCCAACCCGCCGCGCTCCGCGGCCGCTCGCGCCTCCGCGAGGTATCGTGCCGCCACATCGATGCCGACCACCTGGTAGCCGCGCCGGGCCAGCTCGATCGCGTGGCGGCCGGTGCCACATCCGACGTCGAGCACGCATGCCGACGGTCTCAGCCCGACCAGCGCCTCGATCTTGTCCAGCTCTTCGCTCGTCTGCCGGGCGTCAGGAAAGCCGACGATCTCGGCGAAGGACGCCTGCGCGTCGGGATCTTCCCACCGCCAGTCGACGACTTTGCGCTTCACGGCCCTGACGGCGCTCCGCACAGCCTCACGTCGTCCTCTGGCCCTTGACGGCCTCCCGCACGCGGTCGCGCATCAGGTCAACGCCGAGGTCGAACGACCAGGGCGCCACGTCGTTCCAGCGCGACATCAGGTTCTCGCCCAGACCGATGAACACCTCCGCCTGCTTCCAGCGCACGCCACGGACGATGGCGCGCCCGACCTGATCCGCCGTCGCCACCGTCATGCCCAGCCGGTCGAATTCGACGCTCTCGACCATGTCCGTCGCGGTGCCGCCGGGGAACACCGCCATTACGTGCACGCCATCCGGCGCCAGCTCGCGCCGCAGCGCCTCGCTGAATCCGCGCATCGCGAACTTGCTGGCGCAGTACGTCGCGTAGTACGGCATACCTACGCGTCCCGCCAGCGATGACAGGTTGACGATCGTCCCCCTCTTCGCCGCCCGCATGTGCGGCAGCACGAGCTGCGTGAGCCGGATGGGGGCCCACATGTTGACGCCCACCATGCGGGACACGTCGTCCGCGCCGATCTCGTCGAGGCGGCCGCCGGCCACGACGCCCGCGTTGTTCACCAGCACGTCGATGCGGCCGTAGCGCTCCATCGTCGCGCCGACGAGGTGGACCAGGTCCTCTTCGACCGCCACGTCGCAGCGCACGGCCTCCGCCGCGACGCCCCACTCGCGGCACTCTTCGACGGCGGTGTGCAACGCGTCCATCCGCCGCCCGCAGAGGACGAGCGTGGCGCCCTCCGACGCGAACTCCAGTGCGGTCGCGCGGCCGATGCCCCGGCCACCACCCGTCACCACCACCACCTGATCCTTGAACCGCTCGCTCATCTCAACACCTCCGTGCCCGTCCCTCGATCTTCCGCAGACAAAGCGCGTCGATCAATGGCGGTTCGGGTGAACCTGCGGGCCCAATCGGCCCAGAGGGAATCCGGTGTCGCGCTTTGATTGTCGGCGGATCTTTTTCCGTTAGCACTCTCCGAGGTGGAGTGCTAACACCACTGGCGGACGTCGCCCGGATGTCGGCCGGCAGCGTCCCGTCCTGCCGCGTCATGTTCGTCCTCCTTGCTGGGCGGGCCGCGCCTCAGGCGATGCTAGGACGCGCGAGGGTGAAGTCCAAGCGGGGAATGTCACCACATCCCCCTGCAGTCCCTCGACAGACCGTCGAGAGGGGGACGTTGGCTGGCAGCGGGCGGCGCGAAGTGGGGAGACAGACGGTGGGGCCCCGTTCCCACAGGTGATCGAATTACCTGTAACCCGCAGCCCCGCTACCCTGTCCCCGCATCCGACGCCGAGAAGGAGCCGCCATGGTCCTCAGCGACCGCACCATCAAAGAAGAGATCGCGAAGGGTCGCCTGATCATCGCCCCGCTGCACCCGGACGACATTCAGCCAGCCAGCGTCGACGTACACATCGACCGCGTATTCCGCGTCTTCAAGGTGAGCAGCCGACCGTACATCGACGTCCGCGAGCCGATGGACGACCTCACCGACGAGGTCGTCATCGACGCGGAGGGGCCATTCTTCATCCACCCGGGCGAGTTCGTGCTCGCCAGCACGCTGGAGGTGTTGACGCTGCCCGACGACATCCTGGCGCAGGTCGAGGGGAAGAGCTCGCTGGGCCGCATCGGCCTGCTGATCCACGCCACCGCCGGCTTCGTCGACCCCGGCTGGACCGGCAAGCTGACGCTGGAGCTGTCAAACGTCGCGAAGATGCCGATCGCGCTGCACTACGGCATGAAGATCGGCCAGCTCAGCTTCCTGCGCATGTCGACGCCCGTCGACCGGCCGTACGGGAGCCCCGAACTGCGCAGCAAGTACCAGGGCCAGATGGGCCCGACGCCGAGCCGCGCCCACACCGACTTCAACGAGAGCCGCCGGGGCGGCACGCCATAGTGGCGCAGCCTCACCCGCATCCCCCGTATCCAGCGGTGATCTTCGACATGGACGGCGTGCTCACCGACAGCGAGCCAGCGTTTCATGCCGCGGTCAATGACATCCTCGCGCGTTACGGCAAGCACACACCCGTCGACGAGTACCAGCAGTTCATCGGCATGCACACGCCGGCGATGTGGACGAAGATGCTCGCGCTCAAAGAGATCGATGCGCCGCTCGACGAGATCCTGCGCGAGTACGAGGCGCCACTGATGGCGCGGCTGCGCGAGCCGCGACCCTCGCTCCCCGGTGCGCGCGAGCTGATCGACGAGCTGCGGGGGCGCGACGTGCCGCTCGCGCTCTGCACCGCCTCGTACATGCGCTGGGTGGAGGCGATCCTCAGAGGCGCGGAGCTGAGCGGCCTCTTCGACACGTACTCCACGGCCGACGACGCGCCGGCGCCGAAGCCCGACCCCGCACCCTACGTCCTCGCCGCGCAGAAGCTCGGCTTCCCGCCGGAACAGTGCATCGCGGTCGAGGACAGCGTCAATGGGCTGACGTCGGCGCTGGGATCCGGGGCGTGCGTGATCCAGCTCCGCGCGACGGGGACGGCGGCGGCGCCGATGGCCGGGGTCGCGCGGATTATCTCGTCGCTGCGGGAGTTCCCGCTGGAGTGGGTCAGTTCTCATTGAACGGCGGGATCGCGCCTAGGACGCGTCCTGCGGCGAACGGGAGACTCCCGCTCGTGCCATCCAGCATGACGGCGGTGTTGTCCAAGTTAATCAATGGATTCGAGTAGTCGGGCCCCGGTAACGCTCGCGCCACCACCACGCCGCTGCCATCGGGCAACCACGTGCTCACCCACAGCGCCGGCGATGTCAGGTCGAAGGACGCGATGGGCCGCCCGCCTGAGTCGAAGAAGCCGAGATGATCGATGCTATCGGAATCGTGGCCGACGAAGGCGATCGCGATACGCCCGTCCGCGCTCCAGGCACACGACGAAGCCGGCGCGCTGGCGACGCCGGACGGGATGAGCTCCGTGAACGTGCGCGAGCTCACCTCGGCGATGCCGGCCGGCTTGTAGCCGAGGTAGCCCGACTGGGGCGCGCAGAGCCGTGCACCGTCCGGCGCCCATGCCTTGAAATCGTCACCGAACGTCAACTCCACGGACTCCGACCGATCCGTCCGCACGAGCGCGAGCACCGCACCCTCATAGAGCACCTTCGATGCGGCGAGCCAGCGCCCGTCGGGCGACCAGAGCGGGGCCACGTATGCGACGCCGTGCTCGCACGCGGGCGGTGTCGACGTCCCGCCGGACGGATAACACGAGTCCGTCAGCCACCGCTCTGCGACACGCGTGTCGACGTTCAACACGTCAATCCCTTCATCGGCGGCGTACGCAACAAGGTGGCCGTTAGAGGTCACTGATGCCAAGCCACTGGTCGAGTCCCCGTCGAGATTCACGCGCGATCCGCGAAAGGTCTCGATCCGCTGTTCCTCGTCGGAGCCCAATCGGCGGCGCAGAAGCCTCACCGTGCCGACGGAGTAGATGTCATCCGGCGCGGCGCGTTCGATGAGGCTCGTGTAATACACCCACGTCGTCGGGCCGTCGCGCACGTAGCCGACGTAGCCGGCACCGAGACTGCCGGTCGTCAAGCGCTGCTCGCCACCGCCGTCGAGCGCGCCAACATAGAGGTCGCCGCCGCGGAGGTAGACGAGCCAGCCGCTGCTGCGCAGCACCGGGGCCGGCGTGGGCGAGGCCGTCGGCGTGGCCTGCGGCGGTGAGACCGGCGCCGGCGCGGCGACTTGAGTTGTCGGGACGTGCGATGGCGTCGCGTCCGAGCGCCGCAACTCTCCCGAGCCGCAGCCCGCGACGAGTGCCGCCGTCGCCGGCAAGAACACCATCAGCCATAACGCCACTGTCTTCACGCTCACATCGTCGTACGTGCCGCGCCAATCCGCCCGACGGGCACTCGACGGTTCACCGCCGCTTCCGATACAGCGTGCGCCAGCCGAGGAGCGGACGGAGCTAAAGCTCCGTCCCTACGAGATCGCCGCACGCGCAGGCCGGGGAGGGAACGGAGCCGAAGCTCCGTCCCTACGGGATCGCCCTGCCCTTCGGCGCCAGCACCTGGTTTGGTCCCAATCCAGTCCCCGCCGGCCAAAGCCGATACCTACAGGTGGTAGCCACAACCAGACCCGCCGCCGGCAGATTCGCGCTGCCCGCGATCAGCACCCACACGGTGGGCCTGCTGCTCGTGCCGCTGGCGGCGATCGCGGTGGCACTGGTGCAGCCGGTCGACTTCGACTACTGGTGGCACCGGCGCACGGGCGAATACATCGTCACGCACCTCGCGGTGCCGCGCAGCGACACCTACTCGTTCACGATGCAGGGCCACGCATGGACCGACCACGAGTGGCTGTCGCAAGCGCTGATGTTCCTGGCGGACAGCGCGTTCGGTTATCTCGGGCTGTTTCTGCTGTTCATGGCGCTTGGCGGCGCCGCGTGGTGGCTGGTCTACCGGCTACTCCGCAGCGAGGGCCTCGGCGAGCTGCAGGCGCTCGCGCTGTCGATCGTGCCGGCGGCGTTCGGCGCGACGTACTGGCGGGCGCGGCCGGCGATGTTCACCGTGTTCTTCGTCGCCTTGTTCATCTCGGAGATGACGGCGGCGCGACGCGGCGAGCGCCACACGCTGTGGCGCCTCATCCCACTGACGATGCTGTGGGCCAACCTGCACGGCGGCTACGTGATCGGCCTCGCGCTGATGGCGATGCTCGCGGCGGCGCAGTGGTGGGACCGCCGCACGACGGCAGGGCCGGGCTGGAAGCACGTGGCGCTCGTGCTCGGGGCCGCGTTCCTGGCCGCGGGGATCAACCCGTACACGTACAAGCTGTGGCTCTACCCGCTCACCTACTTCACGGGCGGCAACGCCAGCCTGGCGCAGCTCGACGAGTGGCAATCGCCGGACTTCCACCAGGCGCGCAACCTGCCGCTGGCGGCGCTGCTCGTCGCGGGGCTGATCGCCGGCGCGAACGGCAGGCGCTTCGACGCATGGCGCAGCCTGCTCGTCGCGGCGTTCGGGCTGATGGCGCTGCAGTCGATGCGCCACCAGCCGCTGTACGCGATTGCGTGGACGGCCGCGGCGGGCCCGGCGCTGCTGGATCGCTGGCCGTCGTGGGGGCGCACGCCCGAGCGGCGCGCGTCGCCCCGGATGCTCAACTACGGACTGCTGGCCGCGGGCGTCGCCGCGCTGCTCACCGTCGTCGTGTCGTCGCCGAACGGGCTGCCGCTGCGGGCGGCGCCAACCGGGGGCTCGATGCCATATCCGGTCGCGGGCGCGGCGTGGATCGATGCACACCAGCACGGCGCGCGCATCTTCAACGCGTACGAGTGGGGCGGCTACGTCATCGACCGGCTCTACCCTGACGAGCGCGTCTTCATCGACGGCCGCGCCGACCTGTACGGCCCGCTGGTCGTCGAGTACGACGGCATCACGCGCGGCGAGGGCTGGCAGGAGGCGTTCGACCGCTACGGCGTCGACGTCGTCCTGCTGCCGCCGAAGCTCCCGATCGTCGAGAAGCTGCGCGCGGCCGGCTGGACGACGGGGTATGAGGACGGCGACCAGGTCGCGCTGGTGCGCCCCGGCGGCGCCTCCGCTCGGCCCGCCGGCAGCCCAGCGTCCCCATAAATTAATTCTGAGGTTTTGGCCCTCTCCCCCTCTTGACGGGTTCGGCCCGGCGAACTATGCTCATTTCAGCATATAGCCATAGTCGAGGCGTCCATGGCCATCACGCTCTCTTCTCCTCGCAGTACCGGCATCGAGTTTGCCAGCTCCATGGCGCTCGATCTCGTCAACGCCATGTACTTCACGGCGCTCGCCGACAGCCATGAGGGCGTCGATGACTGGCCCGTGCGGACGCGCGAGAGGATGGACCCCGCGTTGCGAGTGGAGCTCGACCTCCTTTTCACCTGCCCGCGCAACGAGCCAGGGATCATGGGCGCGCTCAACGACGCGCTGTTCTTCCACCGCGAGGCCTGGGGCGACGTGGAGACGCTGCTGCGGTTCATCCGCGAGCTGCCCGCGGCAGGCACGCCGGACCCCCGGCGGCCGGGTATCCAGGGGCTCGCGCTGTACGCGCTCCGCTGGCCCGGCCACAACGAACCGTACCGGCTTGCCGACGGCGTCTCGCCGCGCGAGGCCATGGCCAATGCGCTGGTGGAAGAGCGCGCGTCTGACGACATCGCCTGCACGCCACCGCGCGAGGGCGAGTGCGACCCCGCGACGATGCTCGCGCTGTTCGACGAGCCGGAGGACGTACGCGCTCGCATGCTGCACCTGATACGGCGGTTCTACGACGAGCACTACCGGCCGGACGAGGCGCGGCGGATGGCTTGCATGCGGCGCAGCATCGAGGCACACCAGCGCGACCGAAGCACGGATGTCGGAGAGCTGACGCGGCGTCTGCTGGGGCGCCACTCCTCGTGCCTGGACACGGTCTGCACGGGCGATTACACGTCGTACGTGTTCGTGCCGTCGGCGGACGTGGGAGTTTACAACTCGTGCATCGACTACGGGCCGCTGCACGCGCTGTATTACCCGTGCGAGCCACAGCACCGCGGCATGCCGGACGAGGACGAGGCGACGCGGCGCATGGCGCTGGTCTACCGCGCTCTGAGCGACGAGCAGCGACTGCGCATCCTTCGCCTCCTGCGCGACGGCGAGCTGTACGCGCAGGAGATCGTTGAGCGCACCGGGCTGCACCAGTCGGTCGTCTCGCGCCACCTGACGTTCATGAAGGCCGTCGGGCTGGTGAACTCGCGACGACAGAACAACATGAAGTTCTTCTCGTTGAACGCCGACGCCGGCGACGAGCTGCGGCAGGCGGTCGAGGCGTTCCTGCCGGCCTCGCGCGCAAGATCCGGATAGTTGAGCCGCGGCGTCGGACCGTACGATCCGCCCGGCGCCGCAAGCGACAGAGCCGAGTGCGCCGTGCGCCCCGTATCGGGAGGAGGTGGCAGCTATGTGGAGACAGGACGTCTACGTCGCCGAGAAGCTGAAGGAGTTGGACGGCGCCCGGCCGCGCCGGCCGCTGCCGCCCGCCGAGCCGCCGCGCCCGCGCAAGCGGCTGCTCGCGCCGATCGCCCGCCGCGCCGGCCACCGCATCCGCCACCTAGGGGAGGCGCTGGAAGCGTGGGCCGCGCCGGTCCCGCGCAACGCGCGGGGATGAGACATCGGGTGAGACGCGCGATGTAGACGCGGCGCAACGCAGGCGAGGACGCCTGCGATCCATGCGGCAAGCCAAGCGGGGGCGCCTGCGATCCAAGGCACAATCCCGTAACCGACGAGCGGCGGAGCATATCGCCCCGCCGCTCTGCTCACCACGAACTTCCAGCCGCTACACCTCGCGGAACTCGCCCTCCACGGTGCCTTCTTCCGCGGCGCCCTCGCCGGGCTCCACTTCGGGCTCAGGGCCGGGGCCGCCCGGCGCGCCCTGGGCGCCGTAGACGGCCTGGCCGATGCGCTGCATCGCCTCTGAGAGCGCGTCCGTGGCCGAGCGGATGGTGTCGGCGGTGCCCGACTGGAGGGCGCTGCGCACAGCGGCGACCTTGCCCTCGACCTCTGACTTCAGATCAGCGTCGATCTTGTCAGCGTTCTCGCGGATGATCTTCTCCGCCTGGTACGCGAGGCTGTCCGCTGTGTTGCGGACCTCGATCTCCTCGCGGCGCTTGCGGTCCTCCTCGGCGTGCAGCTCCGCCTCCTGGCGCAGCTTCTCCACCTCTTCCTTCGAGAGGCCGCCGCCGGCGGTGATGGTGATCTTCTGCTCCTTGCCAGTAGCCTTGTCGCGCGCCGAGACGTTGAGGATGCCGTTGGCGTCCAGGTCGAACGTTACCTCGACCTGCGGCACGCCGCGCGGCGCCGGCAGGATGCCGTCCAGGATGAAACGGCCGAGCGACTTGTTGTCGGCCGCCATGGCGCGCTCGCCCTGGAGGACGTGGATCTCGACGCTCGGCTGATTGTCCGCCGCCGTGGAGAAGACCTGGCTCTTGCTCGTCGGGATCGTCGTGTTGCGCTGGATCAGCGGCGTCGCCACGCCGCCCAGGGTCTCGATGCCGAGCGTCAGCGGCGTGACGTCGAGCAGCAGCACGTCGCGCACTTCGCCCTTGAGCACGCCCGCCTGGATCGCGGCGCCGATCGCCACGACCTCATCCGGGTTGACGCCCTTGTGCGGCTCCTTGCCGAAGAACTGGCGCACCTTCTCCTGCACGAGGGGCATGCGCGTCTGGCCGCCGACGAGCACCACCTCGTCGATCTGCGCGGGCGTGACGCCCGCATCCTTCATCGCCTGCCGGACCGGCTCCAGCGTCTTTTCGACCAGCTCACCGACGAGCTGCTCGAGCTTGGCGCGGGTGATGCTGATCGTCATGTGTTTCGGGCCGGCAGCGTCGGCAGTGATGAACGGCAGGTTCACCTCCGTCTGCTGGGCGCTCGAAAGCTCGATCTTCGCCTTCTCGGCCGCCTCCTTCAGGCGCTGCAGCGCCATCCGGTCCTGCTTCAGGTCGATGCCCTGCTCGCGCTTGAACTCCGTCACCAGGAAGTCGATGACCCGCTGGTCGAAGTCGTCGCCGCCCAGGTGCGTGTCGCCGTTCGTCGACTTCACCTGAAACGTGCCTTCGCCGAGTTCCAGGACCGAGATGTCGAACGTGCCGCCGCCGAGGTCGTAGACGGCGATCACTTCCTCGTGCTTCTTGTCCAACCCGTAGGCCAGCGACGCGGCGGTCGGCTCGTTGATGATGCGCAGGACTTCGAGGCCGGCGATCCTGCCGGCGTCCTTGGTCGCCTGGCGCTGCGAGTCGTTGAAGTACGCCGGGACGGTGATCACGGCTTCGGTGACGGACTCGCCCAGGTACGCCTCGGCATCGGCCTTCAGCTTCTGGAGGATCATCGCGGAGACTTCGGCGGGCGAGTAGGCGCGGCCGCCCATGGCGACCTGCGCGTCGCCATTGGCGGCGCGCTCAATCTTGTAGCCCATGAGCGAGATGTCGCGCTGGACCTCCGGATCCTCGAACTTGCGGCCCATGAGGCGCTTGACCGAGTAGATCGTGTTGTCCGGGTTCGTCACGGCCTGGCGCTTCGCCACGGTGCCGACGAGGCGCTCGCCGGTCTTGCTGACGGCAACGACGGACGGCGTGATGCGGCCGCCCTCGGCGTTCGTGATGACGACCGGCTCGCCCGCCTCCATCACGGCGACGACGCTGTTCGTGGTGCCGAGGTCGATGCCGATTACCTTGCCCATGTTGGTCCGTTCTCCTTTCGCGCGTCTCGTCTCGGGCGCCCGCACATCCAAGCGGACGCGCCCCGCGCCTCAATCAACTTCCTAGTTCCTGGTTCTCGGGGCGCCCCTGCCCCACGACCACCATGGCCGGGCGGATGACGCGGTCGCCGAGCCTGTAGCCCTTCTGGACGACGGCGATCACCTTGTTCTCCTCGCCGGGGCCTTGGCTGACGGCCTCGTGCTGCGAGGGGTCGAACGTCTGACCGTCCGCCTGGATCTCCTCGACGCCGGACATCTCGAGCACGGCCTGGAACTTGCGGAGGATCAGCCGGATGCCATCGACCCAGGTCAGCCCGGCGAGGTGCGTGTCGACGTTCTGGAGGGCGCGCTCGAGGTCGTCGGCCAGCGGCAGCAGGTTGATGACCAGCGCCGCGTTGGCGAAGCGCGCCGTTTCGGTGCGCTCCTCCTCGACGCGCCGCTTGAAGTTCTGATAGTCGGCAGCGGCGCGCTGCCAGTTCTGCATGTAGGCCTGCGCCTTGCCGCGCTCGTCGTCGAGCAGTGCCTTCAGCTTCTCGACGTCCTCCGACAGCGGCCCGGCGGGTGCCGCCGCGTCGGGCGCCTCGGCGTTCTGTTCACGCTCAGTCGTCATCCTGCTCTCCGGTCGTGTGTCGTGTTGCTGTCTGCGCTTCGGCCGATGCCGCGCCGGCCCGGGAAGCGGGTCAAGCGTCGCGCTCGCGGCCTTCGCGCTCGTTGCCTTCGTCGTAGAACGTCGTGAGCATCTCGCTCATCAGGCCGGCCATGAAGCGCACGGTCGAGATGGTCTCCGGGTAGTGCATGCGGGTCGGGCCGACGACAGCCATCGCGCCGCCGACGCCGCCGGGCAGTCCGTACGGGCTGAAGACGACGCTGTAATCGTGCAGCGCATCGTGCTCGTTCTCTGCGCCGATCATCACCGTGACGCCGTCGCTGACGGCGACGTCGAACGGGATGACGCGGGCGATGTTGCGGCGCTCGAGCACGTCCAAGAGGTTGAGCATCTTCTCGCTGGTGTCGAACTCCGGCTTGCGCAGGACGTTGCGCACGCCTTCCAGGTACGCCTCGTCGTAGCCGCCGCGGTCGGACGAGTCCATGATCTCGCGCACGGCGTTCGCGACGTGCCACTCAAGCTGGGTGAGCTGCACGCTGGAGCGGCCGATCTCGCCCGCAGAGTGGCCGGCGAACGCCTGATTGAGGTGGTTGGCGATGGCGGTGAGCTGATCCTGGTCGATCGGCTCCGGGAAGATCAGCACCTGCTGCTTGACGCGCGCCTGCTGCAACACGAGCACGAGCAGCGCCGACGTCTCCTGGACGCCGACCAGCTCCAGCCGCTTGAGCCGGGACTCCACGGTCCGCGGCAGGGTCACCACGGCGGCGTTCTCGACGGCGTGGGCGAGGACGGAGGCGGCGAGCTGGATCCACTCGTCCTGCTCGCGACCGGCCTGGTGGAACTGGTGGCGGATGGTCTGCTTGGCCTCCCAGGGGAGGTCGCGCTCCTCCATCAGCGCCTCGACGTAGTAGCGGTAGCCCTTGTCAGACGGGACGCGGCCGGCCGAGGTGTGGGGGTGGCTGATGTAGCCATCCTCCTCGAGGCGGGCCATCTCGTTGCGGATGGTGGCCGAGGAGAAGGGCAGGTCGAAGCGGCGGACGATCGTCTCGGAGCCGACGGGCAGGGCCGAGTCGATGTACTCGCCGATGATGAGGCTGAGGAGGCGTGCGCGACGTTCAGTGAGCATTTGATTGAGTCTCTGGAGCTGTCGTTAGCACTCTAAGGTCGAGAGTGCTAACGCCGAAGTGTATCAGCCGTTTGAAGCGCCGGTCAAGGAATCCGGCGCCGACGGCGGCCGGCGGCGACCCCCTGCCGAGACCGAGCGTACCACGGGCGCCCGCCGACCACGAAGCGCCCGATGTCACCCCGGCAAGGGCGACGGCGCGGGTGGCCACCAGCAGAGGCTGGCGCGGATCCGGCCGACGGCTGGGCTACAGCAGCTGCTTTCGCGACGCACGAGCGAGGACGGCGCGACGAACGGCCGTCCGCACCTCCGGTGGTATACTCGATCGTCCGCGCTGTGCGGACATTTCGATGGAGCAGACTTGATCCGCACCCGCATCGCCGGTCTCGGCCATTACCTCCCAGAACGCATCCTGACCAACGCCGAACTCGAGCGGATGGTCGATACCTCCGACCAGTGGATCCGGGATCGCACGGGCATCCGCGAACGCCGCATCGCGGCGCCGCACGAGACTTCCAGCTCGCTGGCCGTCCAAGCCGCGCGCATGGCGCTGGAGGACGCGCGGATCGACCCCGCGACGCTCGACCTGGTGCTCGTCGGCACGACGACGCCCGACGGGGTGTTCCCGTCCACCGCGTCGATCGTCCAGGACCGGATCGGCGCCGTACACGCGGGGGCGTTCGACACGAGCGCAGCCTGCATGGGCTTCATGTCGGCGCTGGCGACGGGGTTCCAGTTCATCGCGACGGGCGCCTGCCAGCGGGTGCTGGTGTGCGGGACGGAGGTGCTGTCGCGCATCGTCAACTGGCAGGACCGCGGCACGTGCGTGCTGTTCGGCGACGGGGCGGGGGCGCTGGTGCTGGAGGCGGCGGAGTTCGGCGGGCCGCTGGGGTTCGTGCTGCGCAGCGACGGGTCAAAGAAGGACGCGCTGTTCGCGGAGGGGGCGTGCGGGCCGCGCGACGCCGACGGCAACGGGCCGGCGGAGGTGCTGCGCTACATCACGATGGACGGGCCGGCGATCTTCAAGTTCGCGGTACACGCGATGGCGAACGCGACACGCGAGGCGCTGGAGCGCTCACGGCTGACGGTAAAGGACGTGGACCTGCTGGTGCCGCACCAGGCGAACCTGCGGATCATCCAGGGCACGGCGAAGGCGTTGGGCGTGCCGATGGAGAAGGCCGTGGTGACGGTGGAAAAGTACGGGAACACGTCGTCGGCGTCGATCCCGGTGGCGCTGAGCGAGGCGTACTGGGAGGGGCGGCTGGCGGAGGGGCAGCGGCTGGTGCTGTGCGGCTTCGGCGGCGGGCTGGCGTGGGGGTCGATGCTGGTGGAGTACAGCCAGACGGGGGTGACGCCGTCGGCGGCGCCGGGGGCGCCGGCGGGCGCGAGCGCGCGCGGGGGATAAGCAAGCCCAATTGCCTACTGCGCCAACCCGGAGGGCCCGGCGGACCACGTAGCCGCCCGCACCGCCGTGAGACGAGCGTACGAAAGGCGTCGCCGGGGCGTCGGCGCAGCGTCGGGCAGGCGCACCAGGCGACCGATAGGCTCATGCGCACGAGGTGGACGCGGTGCGCAAGATCCTGGCAGGAACTATCTGTTTCGGCGCGGCAGCGTTGGCGGTGGCCTGCAGCGGAACAGCGCGCGAAACGCCGACCCCAACGCAGCCGGCGAGCACACCGCCGTGGTTCACGAGTGCCAGCGCCGTCGCAGCCAGCATGTCGGCCAGCGCCACCGCAGCAGTGGCATCAGATCCGGCTGAGTTCCCTGTGGCGCTCGCTTATGAGGACCAGTCGGTCTGGGACTTCGTGCGGCGGTGGCAGGGCGCCAACATCTCGCCGATCCTTCATCCGACATCCCTGCCTCCGGGGTTCGACACAGTGACGATCGACCAATCCCCCAACAAGCGAGACCGCCACCTTCTGTCGGTCGAGTACTCGGGACCGGGCAAGACACTGCGTGTTCTGGCCGGAGGCATCAACCCACCACCACCGGGCCCCGGTGGCCACGAGGAGAAGATCACCGTCCGTGGGCACGACGCGGTCATGGTGGTCAATCCTGAGACGAACCCGGGCGGCGGGATCTGGGTATGGTGGACCGAGCCTGCCACATGGGTCGTGCAAGATGGAGGCCCAACCATCGACCACATCCTCTACGATCTCTCCGCGACGGGTTTCGCGCAGGAAGAGCTGCTGCGCGTCGCTGGATCGTTGACTGGGAGTGGGGAGTGACGAAGGGTGGGTCGTGGCGGGGGGCGCCGGTGGGAGGGAGCGCGCCGGAGGATAGGTCTTGACGGGCGCACAATTCACCCCGTCCGTCAGTCAGGCGACGGGCGCCTCGATGACGTTAAAAAGTGTGCGCGCCACGTAGATGGTGGGGCCGCGCCCGCCCAGGAGTTCCACGACTCCGGCCGCACGCAGGCGCTCAAGAACTCCTTTGGCGCCGTGCCATGTGACACCCAGAGTGCGGGCTGCTATCGCGGGGGTCATATACGGGCTCTCGAACAGGGCGTCTAACAACCGCAGGGCGTTGCCCGAAGCCCTTGGTTGCTGCAACAGGCGCCGATATTGCTCGTGTAAATCACGGACGCGCCGCGAACGAGCGATGGCGTCGAGGGACTGCTGCTCAACGCCATCGAGGAAGAAGCGGAGCCACGGCTCCCACTCTCCTGTCACACTGACGTCGAGCAGGCGATCGTAGTATTCCTGACGGCGATGCTCGAAATACGCGCTGAGGTAGAGCAGCGGCGTCGTCAGTACCTGCCTGGCGCAGAGAAACAGGACGATGAGCAGCCGCCCAACACGTCCGTTTCCGTCGAAGTACGGATGAATGACCTCGAACTGGTAGTGCATCAGGGCACACTGGATCAATGGAGGCATCTCGACGTCTTCGTTCACGAATCTTTCGAGATCGGCGAGCAGATCGGGTACGACTTGCGCGGGCGGCGGGATGAACCGTGCGTCGCTGATCGACCCTCCTTCGCTTCCAATCCAGACCTGCTCGGTCCGCAGCTCGCCAGGCCGCCTATCTCTTCCACGCACACCCTCCATGAGCACGGCGTGCAAACCGTTGAAGAGACGCACGCTAAGGGGGAGCTCATGGAGCATCTCCTGTCCCTGCTCCATGGCCCGCACGTAGTTCCTCACCTCGCGGGCGTCGCCGGAGGGATCCCGCTTTGTGTCGGAAACCTCATAGAGAAGCAGATCGGAGAGCGATGCCTGCGTGCCCTCGATCTTCGATGACAGGACTGCCTCGCGGCGCAAGAACGGACGAATGAGGAGGTGTGGGTTGGGCAACGTTTCTCCTACTCCGGCCAGTACGGATACGGCGCGCGAGGCTCGGTCGAGCTGGACGACGAGCCGCGAACTGAGCGTGAGTTCGCGTGGCAGCGGATGCGGAACAAATGCCATCTCTCCCTGATAGGTCGGGGCGAGGTGGCCGCGCGGGCTTCGGGCAAGCTCAGCGTTTTGCGACATGATAGCCGACTTTCATCTGCCCCATAATCTTAAACTTTGCGGCACCAAACTTCAATCTGATAAACCGTCTGCGCACTTATTTGGACGTAACACCACTTTCAGTTGCCCGGGCTAGATTGAAGTTTCGGGCGGTTGTGTTTCATGTCTGTCCTTCCCTCGGATACCACCGCCGGTTACCTTCAACGCACCATGGCTGAACCTAAGCGGGTGTGCGTCACCGGCATTGGCGCAGTGTCGGCGTTCGGGCGGACGGCGGGGGAGCTGTGGGCCGGGCTGCAGGCCGGGGCCAGCGCGGTGGCGCCGATCGCGGCGTTCGACGCGACGGGCCTCGGGTGCGGCATCGCTGCGGAGGCGCGGGGCTACGCGGCGCGCGAGGACATCGACCCGGAGGCGGCGGCGGCGATGGATCGGCGGCAGCTCTTCGCGGCGGATGCGGCGATCCAGGCGCTGATCGAGGCGGCGGTGCCGATCACGGCCGAGACGGTGACGCAGATCGGCGTGGCGGTCGGCACGGAGATGCCGGAGGGCAGCGTGGCGACGGCGGCATACGTCGCGCGGACGACCAGCGCGGCGGGACCGGTGCTGCACGTCTCGAACGGGGCGGCAGGCGGGCTGACGGCGATCGGCGAGGCGGCGGAGTGGATCCGGCGCGAGGAGTGCTCGATTGCGGTGGCGGGCGGCGCGGAGGCGCCGATCACGACGGAGGGCGTGCGCCACTTCGACGCGCTGGGGATGCTGACGCGCAACAACGCCGACCCGGCGCACGCGGTGCGGCCGTACGACGCGGCGCGCGACGGCTTCGCGCTCGGCGAGGGGGCGGCGATGGTGGTGCTGGAGGACGAGGAGCAGGCGGTGCGGCGCGGCGCGCACATCTTCGCGTACGTCGACGGCTACGGCGCGACGTTCAGCCGGTCGCCGGTCGCGCATCCCGCGGCGAACGCGATCGACGCGGGGCGGGCTATGCAGGCGGCGCTGATGAAGTGGGACCTGACGCTGCAGGGGGAGATCGGCGTGATCTTCGGCACGGGCGGCGGCGGCGCGCTGGACGCCATCGAGGGGCAGGCGATCCGCCGCGTGTGGGGGCCGAACGCGGACAAGCTGTGGGTGACGTCGATCAAGGGGACGATCGGCCACACGCTGGGGGCGTCGGGTGCGTTCTCGCTGGTGGCGGCGGTGTACTGCCTGCAGTCGGGGCTGATGCCGCCGACGGCGAACCTGGAGCGGCAGGACCCGGCGTGCGGCGACCTCGAGATCGTGACGAGCGAGGTGCGGCGGTTCCACGGGACGAAGGCGATGGTGAACGCGTTCGGGCTGGGGCACAACGCGAGCGTGGTGGTGTCGCGGCCGTAGGGCGAGAACGAAGAACAAGGAACAGAGAACAAAGAACAAACGGCGAGCGCGGCGGCGGCGCGCCGAGATGTTTCGCGGCACTCAGGATGACATAGGCGGGGCAGCTTCGCGGGACGACGAACGTCGCGCCGAGGGTTAGCGGCCGAGGCCGGTGTCGATCCTGTTGATCTTGCCGGCGGCGTTGAAGGCGAGGCGGATGCGGACCGGGCCGTAGGGGGAGCCGGTGCCGACGACCTTGACGGCACCGTCCTCTTCGACGGGCTCCGACCAGGTAAGAGCGGCGCCGACGACAGACGAGATGCCGCCGTACTCGGCGAGAACCAGGGCGACGGTGCCGGCGGGGACGCCGCGGATGGCGGCCTCGACGGCGGCGCGGCCTTTCCGCTCAGGCGTGGTGAGGCTCGTGGCGACAACGTCGGCGGCGAGCATCGCCACGGCTTCATCGATCTTGCCGTCGCTGAGACGCGCGACGTACTGACGCGCAAGTTCCTTCCGGTCCGCCATGTGGTCCTCCGTGCCGCACGAACGATCCAGCGAGAACCTCACAGCCGCTCGCGGCGCGATCAGGGTGCCACGCGTCGGGCTGTGGCGTCGTGTACCGGACGGCACGTTTTCGTCGATGGGCTGCGCGGCGGCTCGCGGTGGAGCGGGCAGCGGAGAACAGCCGACAGAGAACAAAGAACCAAGAACAATTCCATGGCCCGACGAGTGCCTAAAGAAAGCGCGACCATGGGGTCGGAGCTGAAGCTCCGCAGCTACATCCTCCGGCCGATCGGCCTTCCGGGGCCAGCCGCGTGCCTCTGACGAGCGGCGCACGGTCGCGCTAGGCTGATCGCGTCAATCCACGGGAGGTGACAGATGGCGACGGAACCGAAGACACACGCGTACGGCATCACGCGGACAGTCGACAGCGGGTTCGACGAGACGATCGCGCGGTTGCGGGAGCTGCTGAAGGAGGAGGGGTTCGGCGTGCTGACGGAGATCGACGTGAAGCGCACGCTGAAGGAGAAGATCGACAAGGACGTGGAGCCGTACGTGATCCTGGGGGCATGCAACCCGCGGCTGGCGTCGCGAGCGCTGGAGCTGGAGCCGGACATCGGGCTGCTGCTGCCGTGCAACGTGACGGTGTCGGTGCGCGCGGGCGGGACGCACGTCGGGGTGGTGAACCCGCAATCGATGGTGGAATTCACGTCGAACCCAGCGCTGGCGGAGGTGTCGCGGGAGGCGGACGAGCGGCTGCGGCGGGTGATCGAGCGAGTGTGAGCGGCGCGGGGCGCACGATGGACAGCAGACGACAGACGAGACTTAGGGACGGAACTTCAGTTCCGTCCCTACGATGCGCGTGGCGCTACAGCATTTCGGCGACGTGGCGGGCGATGGCGAGGCTGGCGGTGAGGCCGGGGGATTCGATGCCGCCGAGGTGGACGTAGTTGCGGTCGCGCCAGATGAGGAAGTCGGCGATGGGGCCGCCGGGTTGCTGCAGCTTCGGGCGGTAGCCGACCTGGCCGGGCGCAATGTCGTCCGGCTCAAGGAACGGCAGGTAGCGGCTGGCGGCGGCGTGGAACGCGGCGCGGCGAGTGTCGTCGACGCGGTAGTCGAGCAGGGCGCCGTCGGGCAGCCACTCGGTTTCGGGGCCGAGGTGGACGCCGCCATCGACGTCGATGGTGACGTGGACGCCGAGGCCGCCCTTGCCGTGCTCGGGCATCGGGTAGACAAGATGGCGGAGGGCGCGCGCCTTCTCCGGCGTGACGACGTCGTAGTAGCGGCCCTTGTTCACGGTCTGGCGCAGGCGCGGCGTCACGGCGTCGCCATCGAGCGGGTAGCCGAGCATCGCGGCGATGGCGGGCGCGCCGAGGCCAGCGCTGTTGATGAGCAGGTCGGCGGTAATGGTGGCCTGATCGCCGTCCGGATCGGTCACGCGCACGGAGAAGGCCGCGCCGTCGTGCTCGACGTCGATGGCGTCGTGCTTGAGCGCGATCCAGGCACCGTCGGCGTGCGCGGCGGCGGCGTACGACGCCATGAGCGCGGCCTGGTCGACGACGCCGGTGGTGCCGGACCAAAGGGCGGCGACGCAGCGGACGTGCGGCTCGAGCGCGCGCAGCTCGTCGGGTGATTCGATAAGGCGCATGTCCGGCACGTCGTTCTCGGCGGCGCGGCGCCGGACGTCGGCGAGCGCGTCCAACTCCGTCTCGTCGACGGCGATGATCAGCTTGCCGATACGGTGCGCGCGCACGCCGTGGGCGGTGGCCCACTCGTAGAGCAGGCGGTTGCCCTCGACGCAGAGGGTGTGCTTGAGGGAGCCGGTGGGGTAGTAGATGCCGGCGTGGATGACGCCGCTGTTGTGGGAGCTGGTCTCGTGGCCGTAGCCGGCGTGGCGCTCGACGACGGCGACCTGTCGGGTACGCGAGAGCTCGGCCGTGACCGCGAGGCCGACGGCGCCGGCGCCGATGATCGCGACTTCGACGTCCGCCATGAGAAGATCGTAGCGGAACGGCGGCGATTCTGCGCCCGGGGGGCTGCGTGGTAGGCTGGCGCTGATCACGCTTGGGAGGGAATGCAGCGATGGCAAACACGGAATCGTTCGACGTGACGTCGGGCGTGGACCTGCAAGAGGTCGACAACGCGGTCAACCAGGCGAAGAAGGAGATCGGGCAGCGGTACGACTTCAAGGGGCAGAAGGCGGAGATCGAATACGACCGGAAGGCGGCGAAGCTGACGCTGCACGCCTCGGACGAGTATTACCTCAACGCGATGTGGCTGGTGATCAAGGAGCGAATGGTCAGCCGGAAGGTGCCGGTGAAGAACCTGCAGCGCGGCAAGATCGAGCCGGCGACCGGGGGCACCGTGCGGCAGGAGGTCGAGCTGAAGCAGGGGATCTCGCAGGACACGTGCCGCGCGATCGTGAAGTTGATCAAGGACCAGAAGCTGAAGAAGGTGCAGGCGCAGATCCAGGGGGACGCGGTGCGGGTGTCGTCGCCGTCGCGGGACTAGCTGCAGGGGGTGATGGCGCTGCTGCGGCAGCAGGACTACGACGTGGAGCTGCAGTTCGGGAATTACCGGTAGGGGCGCGCTGGGCGCGCAGAACCAGGAACTTAGAACCTAGGCGGGGAGAACAAAGAACAAGGGAACAAAGAACAAAGGGCTTCGCGGCGGCGGCGGGCGGGAAAGATTCGCGCTACCCGTACGCCGGTGGTGCTATGCGCTGGGGTCGGGTTCGTCGCGCTGTTTGCGGAGGAAGTTTTCGAGGTCGGCGATGATGGCGCCGGTGGGGGGGAACTCTTCCGGCGGCGCCTGGGTGCCGCCGGAGGCGTCGGCGCGCTCTTCGAGGGTGCGGATGCGCTCCTGCACTTCCTCGTTGTCGCGGACGGCGAGCGAAACCTGGCGGACGAACTCCTCGGCGACGGTGCGCAACTCGGAGAGGTTGAGGCGGAGGCCGAGCGCCTCATCGAGCGCGTCGAGCAGGCCGAGGGCGGTCTTGGGGTTCGGCGTGGAGCCCAGGTAGAAGGGCGAGGCGGCCCAGATGCTGGCAGTGGGTAGCTCGGCGCGGAGGCAGGCGTCGTGGATGGCGCCGACGATGCCGGTGGGGCCTTCGTAGCTGGAGCGGGTGATGCCGCGCGCGGAGAGCTTCGCCTGGACGCCGTCGTCGGTGGCGAAGCCGGTCATCGGCACAGGGCGCGTGTGCACCGTCTCCGTGATCAGCGAGCCCATGGTCACGAGGCGGCGGGCGCCGAGCGACTTCGCCAGCCGGACGATCTCGCCGCAGTAGGAGCGCCACCTAAGGTTCGGCTCGACGCCGAGCATCATCACGGCGGCCGGCTGCGTGTCGGTGCCCTGGTAGAAATAGAACTCGTTGGCGGGCCACGTGAGCTGGCGCTGCGCGCCCTCCAGGATGCGGACGGTGGGGCGCGTGTCGGTGAAGCTGTAGTACTCCTCCGGGTCTATGTGCGCGAAGCGCTGCGCGTGCCACGACTCTACGAGGTAGCGGACGGCCGTGGTGGCAGCCTGGCCGGCGTCGTTCCAGCCGCTGAAGGCAGCGATGACGTTGGGGCGGTCCAGCTCGGGGAGCTGCTCGATCTCCATGCAGTCAGCCTAGACCGGCAGGGTGCCGATGTCCACCGACGGACGGCCCTGCCTCATGGCGGATGAGGACGGCGCGCGTTTCGTACCGCCGCGGCGAGCGCGTGAGCGACCGCGATCGCGGCGGCGAGCAGCAGGACGCCGATCGTGAAGCCGCCGGCGACGTCGCTGGGCCAGTGGGCGCCGCCGTAGACGCGCTCCCAGCCGATGATCGCGATGGCGCACGCGCACGGCGTCGCGGCGAGCACGGCGGCCGCGCGCGGCAGGCGCAGCCACGCCACGACGACCGCGTAGCCGTAGAGCAGCGTCGCGGACATAGTGTGGCCGCTGGGGAAGCCGAGGCCGGGCGCGGGCTCGCGGATGGCGACGTCGACCGCGGTCGGGCGCGCGCGGCCTATCAGGTCCTTCAGCGGGGGGTTGAGCGCGGTGGCGGCGAGCGCTAGCAACGCGGCGGCGGCAAGCGCCCGGTCACGGCGCGCGAACGCAACGAGCATCGTGCTCATGAGCACGGTGTACTCGACGGTAGAGAGCGCTAGCCAGTCGGCGAGCGGATCGAGCAGGCGGCCGCCGGGTGTGTCCTGCAGCGCCCTCGCGAGCGGCGCGTCACCGGGCAGGAGCGAGCCCGTCGCGGCGACTGCCGACAGCGCGACGGCGACGATCGCGACGACGAGCAGCGCGAGGGCGCGCGGATCGATGCGGGCCATCACGCCACCATCCTGACATGACGAAGGCCGGAGCGGTGCGCTCCAGCCTCCATCCTCCAAAACAAGGTGCGGCGTTCGGGCTGTCTAGCGGGAGTCTCCCAGCGCCATCTTACCCGGGGTGTAGCCGCCGGCGGGGCGGGCGGGGCGGGCGCGGCGCGGCCGCGGGGGCCGCGGGGGGGTCACCGATCCGCGCATCCACTCGGGCAGGTACTTCTCATAGCGATCCCCGTTGCCGTTGGGGGTCTGCGGCGTTGCCGGGCGGGCGGTGTCGTTCACCGGGCCGCGGCGCTTTCCACGACGTGTTCTCTGTGCCATTGCACCTCATGCATGGGCGAGCCCGGCGCTCGGCGCGCGGTCCGCCCTTCCCTACTATCGTCAGAAGTGGTCGCGCAAGAGAGGGGAGAATCTTGCGAGGGCCTCTGCGGCTTCCATGCCCTGTATCTAACTGTAGACGGAAATGCGGGAGTTTGTAAATGGGTTTGAGGGCGAATCTTGCAGGATCTGGGCGATCGGGCGCGGATCGCTGCGCCTTTCGGCGTCAATGCCGGGGCCGCGCGATCGGTAACCCGTGCGGTTTTCGTCGGGTGCGGTGCTGCCGCGCGCGGTGTTTCACCGTGGCACAGCCGTGACTCTAGTGAGTGAAGCCAGCCGCGATGCCGCCGGTGGTGGCGCAGTGTCCGCTGGCGCGTACCCTGCACCACCTTGACGGAGCTGTTGCTCGGGATGGCTGGGCCGCGAATGACGGGGGCTTCCGGCCGGTGCTAGGCGATATCCGCCCGCAGCCATTCGGCGATGCGTTCGGCGAGCATGATGGTGGGCACGTTGGTGTTGGCACTAGGGACGCGCGGCATGACGGAGGCGTCGGCGATGCGCAGGCCGTGGACGCCGTGGACTCGGCCCAGCTCGTCGACGACGGCGGTGGGGTCGTCGGGCGGGCCCATGCGCGCGGTGCAGGACGGGTGGGCACCGGTCGCGCAGTTGCGGCGGATCCAGGCCTCGAGCGACGCGGCGTCGGCCAACTCGGCGTCGGTGGGCCGCTTGATCTCGTCGGCGACCTCGCGGATGGACTTCGTGTGGCAGAGCTCGACGGCGCGCAGCAGTCCCTCGCGCAGCTTGACGAAGTCGCGCTCGTCGGAGAGGTAGTCCATGACGATGCGCGGCTTCGCGTCGATCCCGGCGCTCTCGAACTCGAGCCGGCCGAAGGAGTACGACTTGAAGACGCAGGCGGCCATGCCGAGTAGCAGGGGGGCCGCGCCGGCGATGTGCATGAACGAGAGCGGCTCGATCTGCATGTCGTTGAAGTCGTCGAAGCCCGCCGCCGTGTAATACATCGTCGTCTGGATCACGGGCTGATCCCAGTCGGCGACGCCGGGCTTCGGCGCAAGCGTCGGGCCGATCGCCGGGTGATCCTGCAGGTGGCGGCCGACGCCCGCCAGCGCGCGCTCGACGGCGACGCCGAGGCGGTCGAGCACGTCGCGCGGGCCGATGCCGGAGCGCACGAGCACAGCCGGAGTGTGGATAGCGCCGCAGGCGAGCACGACGTGCGGCGCGGTAACCGTCTCGATACCGCCGCCCTTCCGCACCTCGACGCCGGCCACATTGCCGTCGCGGAAGACGACGCGGCGCACGTCGGTGCCGGCGCTGACGTGCAGGTTGGAGCGGCCGCGCGCGGGGCCCAGGTAGGCGATGGCGTTGCTGATACGCAGCGTGCCGCGCTTGTTCATCGGGTGCGGGCCGTAGCCGGTCGTGGTGTGGTCGTTGTGGTCGGGGCGCTCCGGGTAGCCGAGCTCGCGGCCGGCGTCGAGGAACGCGGCCTGGTAGGGCACCAGCTCGTCGCGCGTGTGACGGCGGACCGGCAGCGGGCCACTCTTGCCGTGGAGCGGGCCGTCGAAGTCGACGTCGGTCTCCAGCTTGATGAAGGCGGGCAGCACCTGCTCCCAGGTCCAGCGCGGGTTGCCGAGCGCCGCCCACCCGTCGTAGTCGGAGGCGGAGCCGCGGAGGGCTATGGCGGTGTTCACTGCCGAGGAGCCGCCGACGACGCGACCGCGCGCGAAGGGGACGGTGCGGCTGGTCGAGCTGGGCGTGTAGCGGAGGCCCCAGTCGTGGTCGAAGAAGGAGCCATGGTTG
>Ga0153916_10000415_pt1 | contig 28506 bp, 23 predicted proteins | sample Opewatmetagenome_FD_109642 | JGI IMG/M metagenome (GOLD analysis project Ga0153916, IMG submission 109642) | Freshwater wetland microbial communities from Ohio, USA - Open water 3 Core 3 Depth 4 metaG | ecosystem: Environmental > Aquatic > Freshwater > Wetlands | place: USA: Ohio, Lake Erie...
CCCCAGATTTGAACTAGGCCAATATTTTGAGCCTCTCTTCGTGATTGGGGGTCCTTCAACCACTTGCCAAATTGTGCTTTGAAGCACCAAGGAATGTTTGTGGATTAAGCCCTTTGCCGATAAAAAGATAAACGAGGTAGATTATTAATGTAACGAAAAGAAAGAGAGTTCTAAGGAATGTTCAAATCCCTTCCCCTGCATTTTTTAACAAATTTACTTTTTCTGCATTATGAAAAATTCATAACCGTAATAATCGGAATATTTGTCATATATTGTAATTTCTTTTTCGCACTTTTCAAACACTTGTAAAGCAATTTTGTTATCATGATATTTTTTCTTTAATTCTTTTATCACTTTATTCATTCGCGAATAAAAATCAATCCAACATGATTTAGGTAGTGTAAAATGAGATACTACATTAAAGCCTTCATCTTTAATCAGAGAGATATTACTTTTTATATCCTTTATATCAGGATCTCTTTCATCCCAGAATTCCTTTAATGGTTTTGGAAGGTCTGGTAATAACAATACTGCATCGCTTACAACAAAATACCCTTTGTTTTTTAGAAGTTGATTGCATTTTTTTAATCCATTTCGAAATCCCATAATAAAAATTGCTCCTTCTGACCAAATAATATCAAACGTATCATTTTTAAAATCCATCTCAAGCATTGATTGATTTTTTGGAATAATTCTATTATCAAATCCTCCTTTTTTTACATTCGCCATTAGAATATCTAAAAAAGGTTGGTAGTTATCCAAAGCAATAATTTTACCTTTGGAAATTCTTGCTAACTCAAGGGTCTGAATACCATACCCACATCCAATATCAAGGATAAAGGGCTCAGACGGTAAATTTTTCAGATAAGAAAATGCTTTCCGAGTAAATTTGTTATCTCCAAGTCCAGCACGAGGAAGACCTAAGAATAGTTCATGGAAATATTTCATACCTTCCATAGTATCACCCTATAAAATGGATTAATTGCCTTATAAATCTACTCTTTTGGAATCAACAGGAGAAAACGGATAGTTTTACATGTATTTTGGGGTTCAAATCCCTTCCCCTGCACACTGGTACCTCAGGACTGAACTCATTCTAACAAAGATTTAAATTTTTTTGTAATTAATGTAATCCTGCTAGTCCTACACCAATTATGGTTATATAATACATAATCAGTATGAAAAAAATTCTTCTTAAATAATTTTCCTTCATTTAATTTAATCATTAGTTTAGTATCTTTAAAATACCTAGTGATATTAAAATCATAAATAATATTGATAGTAGTGAACCCATAGTTACGATTAAAAATGTTTCACGATAACGAAAACCTAACCATGTTCCAATAACAGTTGTAGACATCGCACCAGTGCCCTGAAATGGTATAAACATAAAAATAAACAAGGCAAACGGTAGAAGTATACCATATCGTTTTGCTTCTAAAGATCTAGTTTTTCTATGTAAACCATCATACCATGTTTTAAGTGAAATTTTTGTTTTATAAATTCTTGGTTTTTGTTTCCATCTGATGCCAATAAAAGGAAATGCAGGAATCACTGAAATAAGAAGTTCAAGTATCCACCAGTTTGTTATTATAGCTAGACATGCAAGAATATCAAAAACCCATATACTCAAACCCCAGATGAAAGTTGGTAGTTTTACACCTATGCCTATCGAGCTTGCGAGTCCCAAACCTGCAGGTATCACAGTTTCTTTACCTGCTGGAGGAATAAAATATATGATTGTAAGTTGCCAATACCAGTTCCATTGTTCAGGGGTTAACATCAGTGATATAATCCATACGAATAGCGCGCCTGCTCCAACTATAACCAAAAAGCATGCAATTTGTTTCTCACGAAAACTAGTAATCTTTTTTTTGATGATACTATTGTCTTTTTCTTGATTCACAATCTAGCCTCATCTATTTTTGTGGCATCATATATGATAAATTATTCTAATGAATAGTAGTTAGGCGGAATTCTGTTATCAGTATTTAAATTTGGTCGAAATTCCTCCAGCGGCTTAATAACTATTAGTTTTTTTGATTTATCTTTTTGCTAAACATTAAAAGAATTAATATCCTGATTAATCAAAATCTAAACTAGTTATCCTTTTTATCATCTTGAAATCAAGGAGTTCAATATATTTTAATAGTTATTTAGAATAACTGGATTTTGTGATAAAAAAAATATTAGTCCCAATAGATTGGTGTCCCAGTTGGGATTTTAAGTCTCGTTTTATGTTCAATTTTTCTTGCATTTATGCAATTTTAGAAATTTAATATATAGATGAAAACAAGGTTTTGGATAAAAGATGAATTCCTAAATAAATAGTATTCTAATTTTATAATAAATTCAAGTTTAATTCATCGTTACTTTGATGTATATTCTTAGAACAATCATGTTTTGGAGAATAATTAACAAGATTTCAAGACTCATGTTATTTTATGCTAATCAATGATAAAAAGAAAAAAAGTTTTAAAAAATAGAACATAAAAATCAATAGCGCTTTTTTTTTGTGGTTTTTGTTGAAAGTTTTTCTTCTGTAACTTTATTTAAGTTCCTTCATCCCCGTTTCATTTATATTTCTGTAAAAATCATTTATTGCCAGATGTTTTTTCTGTTAAAATTTAAGTTAATTATAACAATGTGCTTGTTTCATTTATAAATTTAAATTTGTTTTTTCACAAAATTTTTTTACAATTTATAGATAATCTTATAATACATAATTTGATATACAGTTTTAGACAGGAGGATTTTTGTGAGGGACCTGACAACAAAATTTGGTCAAAACGCAGGAGAGATATGGAAGCTTTTAAATGAAAGAGGCCCTTTAAAAAAAGAGGAGATACAAGAATTCCTTAAACAAAATGATGACGATTTCTTCGTCGGTATTGGCTGGTTAGCTAGAGAAGATAAAATATCGGTAGATGAAAAAAATAATTATAAACTATCCAGTACAAATTTAACATCAAAAATCGGCCGCACGGCTGGTAGAATATGGAGGATTCTTGATATATGGGAAGAGGCTGATATATCTACTATGAAGCGTTTATCAGAAGTAGATGAATCACAAATCCAATCAGCTCTTGGTTGGCTTGCTCGAGAAGATAAAATTTGTATTAATGAAAAAGAAAAATTTAATTTAAAATAATTTAAGATTTACAAAAAATTAATTAATAAAAATGTAATTCGGGTCCAAAATTCATGGACATTTGGGTCACTTGGAAAGAGAAAGATGAGGAGAAGTAGATGAAAATAGCAATGATAGGCTGGGAATATCCACCATTTAAAGCAGGTGGACTTGCTACTCATTGCCACGGAATTACCCATAGTCTTGCTGGAAAAGGAGTAAAAGTAGATTTTTACATGCCAAAAACAAAACAAAGATCCTATAGTGATAATCCTAATTTAAGAATAATTGAAGTGGGTGAATCTGATATTTTCCCTTATGACCGTCCTGATACAAAAGAACTTGCTGGATTATTCTATGATGCTGTTTATCGCTATAATGATATTGTTGTAGCTAAAGTACAAGAAAATATTAAAAAATATGGTAATTATAATGTGATTCATTGTCATGATTGGCTTACTATGAGAGCAGGAGTTTCTTTAAAAGAAAAAACAGGTCTTCCTCTTATTATCACTGTTCATTCAACCGAATATGATAGAGCTGGATGGCTTTATCCTAACCAGTGGTTTATTGACTTGGAAAGATATGGGATGGAGAAGGCAGACAAAATTATCGCTGTTAGCCATTTTACAAAAAGAGTAATTGTTGAAAAATATGGTATTAATCCAGATAAAATCGAGGTTGTTCATAATGCAGTTTATCCAATTCCTGAAGGTCAAAAACAGGAAATTGTATTATTTTTAGGTCGTCTTACTATTCAAAAAGGTGCTGAATTTTTCCTTAAAGCAGCTCAAAAAGTAAAAGAACATGAGCCAGATGCACGGTTTGTAGTTGCTGGTGCTGGTGATATGCTTCCTCGTTTGATTGATCAAGCAATACACCTTGGTATTTCTGATAGAGTTATTTTTACAGGACGTTTGACAGAAGAAGAAGTTAAACATATATATTCAATCTCAAGTGTTTATGTTATGCCGTCTGTTAGTGAACCATTTGGTATAACTGCACTCGAAGCTATTTCAGCAGGTACTCCAACCATTGTTTCTAAAACTGCTGGTGTAGCTGAAACTTTCAAGAATTGTTTAAAGGTTGATTTCTGGGACACTGATGAAATGGCAAATAAGATTATTTCTTTATTAAAATATGACCCTCTGCGTAATACAATTGCTCAAGAGGGTAAACATGAGATAAATTTATTTACCTGGGATCGCGTTGCTAAACAGACAATAGATGTTTACAACGGGGTAATTTAGAATGACGTCGATCTGCATATACTTTGAGGTTCATCAACCAACTAGATTGAATCGTTTCTCGGTTTTTAATGTCGGTAAGAATAATGATCCGCTTTCAACATATTTTAACCATGAACTAAATTACTGGATATTTGAAAAAGTAGCAAAAAAATGCTATATTCCAACAAATAAAATTTTACTTAATCTAATTAATGAGTTTGATGGAAATTTTAGAATATCGTTTAGTTTAACAGGAACATTTGTTGAATACTGCGAAAGATATATGCCTTCTTTACTTGATAGTTTTAAAGATTTATTTGCAACAGGGGCGGTTGATTTCATTGAAGAAACATATTTCCATTCGCTTTCAAGTTTATTTGATGATCTTGATGAGTTTGAAGAACAGGTTATAATGCACAACAAGATGATAAAAAGAATCTTTAATTATAAACCAAGGGTTTTTAGAAATACTGAAGCTATTTTTGACAATCGGATTGCAAAAAAAATCAGTGAATTAGGATACAAAGGGATATTAACAGAAGGTACAGAAAAAATTTTAGACTGGCGATCCCCAAATTTTATTTATAAACCCGTAAATACTGATATTAAAGTTTTACTTAGAAATTACACGTTAAGTGATGATGTTGGTTTTCGTTTCTCAGCACGCGGTTGGCCAGGTTATCCATTAACTGCTGATAAATATGCTTACTGGTTAGCTAGTTCCGAAGGTGATTTGATAAACTTGTTTATAGATTATGAAACCTTTGGTGAACATCAATGGATTGAAACAGGTATATTTGATTTTCTTGATCATTTACCAAGGGAGGTTATGAAACATCATCACCTTGATTTTGTAACCGTCAGTGAAGCAGTTGAAAGATACGAACCTGTTGGAGAAATTGATGTGCCATGGGCAATATCTTGGGCTGATGCTGATCGTGATGTGTCAACTTGGCTTGGTAACAATATGCAGATTGCTTGCTTCAATGAAATAAAGGAAATAGGCAAGACAATAAAACAAAAAAAAGATAGAAATCTTCTTTATATTTGGCGACTTTTACAAACATCTGATCACCTTTACTATTTATCTACAAAGGGAATGGAGGATGGAGACGTACATGCTTATTTTAGTCCATATAGTGGTCCATATGAAGGTTTCATAAACTACATGAACATCTTACAAGATTTGAAACAAAGAATATAATGTTTAATAATTTTTTAATTTAATTATATTCATCTAAACAATTTTTTTAAAAATGACATAATTTTTATATAAAGATTTGTTTATGAAATTGCGAGGAGAGTTTATTTGAAAATTGTACATTTTTCCTGGGAGTTCCCACCAATAATATATGGCGGTCTTGGAACATTTACAACCGAAGTTACTCAAAAACAAACCTATTTAGGAAACGAAGTAACAGTTTTTTCATTAAACAAAGATAATAATTATAAAACATATGAAAAATGGAATGGTATAGATGTCTATAGACCAAAGACTTTAGATTTATCATCTACTTTTCAACTATTTGCTGATCATGAATTACGTTCATGGGGTCCGTATTTCAAGTTTTTTGCCGATGTTATTTCTTACAATACAATATCTGCATCTCAACTAGTTAATCTACTTGTGAGAAAGGAAGGAAAATCTTTTGATATTATTGAGGCGCACGATTGGTTAGGAATAACTGGTGGGATGATTGTTAAAAGAGAACTGGGTATACCACTAATGTTTCATGTTCACTCAACTGAAGTTGGTAGATCTGTGGGTAGAGGATCACATAACATAAAAGAAATAGAATTTGAGGGTGGACAAATTGCTGATTGCGTAATAACAGTTTCAAATGCAATGAAGGATGAACTTGAAAAATTTGGTTTTCCACCATATAAAATAAGAGTTTGTTGGAACGGTGTAGATCCATCTAAATATGATCCTAAAAAAGTAAATAATGAGGAAAGATTACAATTAAGAAGAGGCTATGGAATAAACGACGATGAAAATATGCTATTTTTTATAGGTCGTCTTGTCACAGTTAAAGGAGTTGATAATCTCATAAGAGCTATCCCTATTATTTTAAAAGATTTCCCAAAAACAAAATTAATAATTGTTGGAATCGGAGACATGGAATGGAGTCTAAAATCTTTAACAGAAAAACTTGGAATAAAAAATAATGTGATTTTTAGAACAGAATTTATAAATGAAACTGAGAGAATAAAACATTATGCAGCAGCTGATTGCGTAGTTTTACCATCAATATATGAACCATTTGGTATTGTTTGTACTGAATCTATGTCAATGGCAAAACCAACAGTTGTTGGGGCAAAGGGTACGAATGGTATGCGTGAGCAGATAATTCCTTCTGGAGATAAACAATGTGGTATTCACATTAACCCTTATGATCCAAATGATATAGCTTGGGGTATTATACAAGTTCTACAACAAGAGGATAAAGGAAAATGTATGGGTAAAAACGCAAGAGAAAGAGTTATTGAAAACTTTAGCTGGGACATTGTTACAAAAAAATTAATAGATATTTATAAAGAATTTATTTAGATGATATAATGAGAGAATGGATAGTTACAAACGGCCTTGGCGGCTATTCATCATTAACTTATAGAAATACAAATACAAGAAAATACCATGGGTTATTAATTGCTAGTTTGAACCCTCCAACTGAAAGATGGGTTTTTGTTTCAAATGTTATAGATAAAATAAAAATTTCGGATAAAATTTTTAATTTGAATAATTATAAAAGCTCATTTAAATTTGATTATTTCCCATCCTTTTGTTACAATATTGAAGATGTAAAAATAAAAAAAACATTTTTCATGGAATATGGAAAAAATACTGCAATAATTCAATATAAAATAAAAACAGATAAACCAATAAAAATAATTCATAATCCTATTTTAAATTCTAGACATTTTTACGATGTAACTAAACATAGACATCTAACATTTAATCTAGAAAAAATTGGCGATACATTGTATATAAAACCAAGTAACATTAATAAAATTTTGAAGATCATTTTAAATGATTATAGTTTTCAAGCATTACATTATTGGGAAGAATTTTTTTATGAAAATGATAGAGAAAGAAACGAGTCATGGGTGGATAATAACATAGATATTGGTAATATACAAAAAAATATAAATGAATCATTGGAATATTATCTTGTTTTTACAATAGAAGACGATATTGATATTTCTCCTTCAAATATTTATTTAAAAGAGACTATTAGAAAAAGAAATTTGTTAAAGCAAGCTGCTTTACCAGAAAAATTTGATAAATTAGTTTTATCATCCGACAATTTTATTGTAAATAAAAAAGATTCAAAATCAGTAATTGCAGGATATCATTGGTTTGGTGATTGGGGCAGGGATACCTTAATATCACTACCGGGATTAACATTAGTTACTAAAAGATATGATGATGCAAAACAAATTCTTTTAAGTTTTACTAAATATTGTAATGAAGGCCTTCTGCCGAATGCTTTTTTGGATAGGGATTCAAAAGCAGTATATAATACAGTAGATGCATCTTTATGGTACATAGACCGTGTTTATCAATATCTAAAATATACTGATGATCCAAACCTTTTAAACGATGTTTGGGAAACACTCAAATCTATTATTGATGCTTATACAAAAGGAACAAATTTCGGTATTCATATGGATGAAGATTTTCTAATTAGTCATGACCCTGGGTTAACTTGGATGGATGTAAAAATTGATGATTACTATCCAACTCCAAGATCAAGAAAGGCAGTTGAAATTCAAGCGCTATGGTATAATGCACTTAGAATAATGAGTATATTTTCTCGTCTTCTTGGAAAAGATGATAAATATTATGAATTATCTGAAAAAGTTAAAAATAGTTTCAATAAACAATACACTCAACAATTTGATGTAATTGATACAAAGGATTTATCATTTAGACCTAATCAAATTTTTTTAGTCTCTCTTGATTTTACAATGATAGATAATCATCTTAAGATAAAAATAATAAATGATGTAAAAGAAAAACTTCTAACAATTTTTGGATTAAGAACTTTATCAACTGATGATACAAGATACAAGGGAAAATATTTAGGGGATTATAACAAAGATATAGCCTATCACAATGGAACTATATGGCCATGGTTAATTGGACCATTTGTAAAAGCATTTCTTAAAACAGAAAAATATACTCCTGAAAGTCGAGAATTTGCCTACAATAATTTCATAAAACCTATGCTTGATGTATTCAATGATATCTGGGATGGATCTATAAACGAAATATTTGATGGGGATCCAATTTACGCTCCAGAAGGTTGTATATCTCAGGCTTGGAGTGTGGCTGAGATACTTCGCACATGTGTTGAAGATATAGAAAAAATATCATCACAATACGAAGATGAATATAGATTATCTGAAATAAGCGTTTAAAACATATTGTTGAATCATTCTGTTTGTATTAAAGAATGAGGCATTAATTGCTATGCAACTTCTCATAGTCCTTATCCAGTTATCCCTATCGTTATAAAACTTTGGCATTATCCAGTTTTCTAATTTATCATATAGAATATGCCTATCAATTTCATCATCTGATTCTTCCTCTTTTGCTTTTTCTGGTCCAATTGCCCATCCTGTTATATTTTCAATACATCCTTCAAGCCACCAACCATCAAGAGTACCAAATTGTGGTACGCCATTGTGAGCAGCTTTCATACCAGAAGTTCCTGATGCCTCTTGAGGTCTTCTAGGAGTATTTAACCATAAATCAACTCCAGAAACCATCATTTTTCCTATTCTAATATCATAATTATGAATAAAAGCAATTTTAACATTATTGTTGATAGTATTCATAACACAAAATATATTTTTTATAGAATCTTTACCTGATTGATCTTTTGGATGGGCTTTTCCAGCGTAAATAATTTGGATACTACCAAATTTTTTAGCGATTTGTTTTAATCTTTCAGGTTCAGATATTAAAAGATCAGGTCTTTTGTAGGCTGTTTGTCTCCTAGCAAATCCAATAGTAAAATCATTAAAATTCATATTAAGATTATAATTTTTATTCACAAAATTAATAAGCACTTTTTTTGCATCCATATGAGCATTCCATATTTCCGTTTTACTTATGCTAAATGCAGATCTAAGGATATATGGGTCAGCTCTCCAACCAGGCATATGTTTATCAAAAAGTCTTTTGAATGGTTCTGAAACCCAAGTAGTAGAATGAACTCCATTTGTAATGGAATCTATAGAATAACCTGGAAACATTATCCTAGATACCTCACCATGTTTCTTTGCTACACCATTGACGTAGTGGCTAAAAAAGAGTGCCAGTCTTGTCATATTCAATTTATTTTCAAAAGTAACATCCTTAAGAATAAATTCAGGAAGAATATTACCAAGCATTGGTTTTACAAGAGAAAGATCAAATTGATCATGACCAGCGGCAACAGGAGTATGAGTTGTAAAAACACATTGTTCCCTTACCTTTTCAACATCATTATAATAATTATAAAGCTCAAGAGTGGAAAGAGCAGCATGTCCTTCATTCATATGATATCTGTCAATTGTTGTATAACCAAGTGCCCAGAGCATCCTTACTCCACCTATTCCTAGTATTATTTCTTGGGCAAGCCGGTATCTCGCGTCTCCACCATAAAGATATTTGGTCAAATCTCTGTCCCAATCAGAATTTTCTTCTATGTTTGTATCAAGGAAAAAAACGGGTATGATATATCCTCCAACACCTTTAACCTGATAATACCAAGTACGTATTTTCACATCTCTATCTTCAATATTCACATTTGTAGTTGTTGGTAATAATTTGAGAAAATTTGGAACATCAAATTGAATAGGTAGTTCAATTTGGTTACCATTCTCATCAATTTCTTGATAGAAGTAGCCATTTCCTGATAGAAGAGTAACTCCTACAACAGGAACATTAAGATCAGCACAAGATTTGATTGTATCACCCGCAAGAATTCCTAAACCACCACTATAGGTAGGTATATTTTCATCTATACCGATCTCCATAGAAAAATATGCAATCTTAGGTTTTCCATTGGGATTCGTTGTTTTTTTATCTTCAAAGTCCTCAGTTTTTTCTCTTTCCATTATATTTTCTTTCACCAATCAAACGTAACCATATTACTTTTATAAAATGTTTTATTTAAATCACTTTCTTAATAGAGTTATTAGCAGTTTAATTTATAAATGTAATTTGCATATAAAATAATAAGTTAATCCAGTGGAGGTGGTTAGACGACTGAAAAAATATGTAGTATATGTAGTCGTAAATTTTTACTTAATGAAAATCAATCTGGATTAGTTTTTGTAGATAAACATTTTGTATGTGAGGAATGCTGTGATAAACATTCAAATGAAGAAATATCCCTGTTAACAAAAACAATTATGCAATCCTCTAATAACGGAATGCCTATTGGTTTATGGTTAATACATGAGGAAAATAAAAATAAAACAATGATGACTGTAAAAAAATAAAACTCCTTTTTCTTTTATGAAAATCCTTTTTAGAGTATAATTGATTTGGCAAACTATGTTTATTATAAAAATAGGCGGAAGCGTTATAACTGATAAGGCAAAACAAAACTCTTTTAAAAAAGATATTGTTTATAATTTAGCAAAACAAATAAAGAATTCAGAAAAAGAGATAATATTGGTTCATGGAGCTGGTTCATTTGGTCATATACTAGCAAAAAAATACAATCTAAATGAAGGTTATAAAAATAATAATCAATTACATGGTTTTTCTCTTACTCACGCAATGGTACAGAAATTAAATTTATTAGTTTTAAACTCTTTACATGAAAATAGTATTCCTGCTGTTTCTTTACCTCCTCATAATATTTTAAAACTTAAAAATCATAAATTTTCTAGTTTTAATCATAATATATTTAATGATTATCTTAAAATTGGTATTACACCAGTAACATTTGGAGATGTAGTTCTAGATGAAAAGTTAGGATTTTCAATATGTTCAGGGGACTTATTAATGCAAATTCTTTCAGATTTTTTCAAACCGGAAAAAGCTATTTTTATAATTGATGAGGATGGTCTATATACCTCAAATCCAAAAATCAATAAAAATGCTGAGTTGATAAATTCAACAACAGTAGAAAAACTAAAAAAACTTGCTTTTTCTGCAGATAAACATGATGACGTTACAGGCGGTATGGGAGGGAAAATCGAAACTATAAAAAATATTGCAAAATTAGGTATTGATACTGTTTTACTAAATGGTAATAAACCAGATAGGTTATTCAATGTGTTAATTGGAGAAGACACTAAGTCTACAACTATTTACGGGGTTAAAAAATGAACAAAATTGAAAATAGAAAAGATGAACATGTTAGAATTTCATTAGAAAAAAACGTTTCATCTCATCATAACTACTGGGACGACATAAAATTAATACATAATGCCCTTCCTGAGATAAATAAAGATGAAATAGATTTATCTATAAAATTATTTGGAAAAAAGTTAGGTGCACCATTAATTATTTCTGCAATGACTGGTGGTTATACTAAGGCAAAAAAAATAAACGAAAATCTAGCTATTGCTGCAGAAAAATATCAAATTGGTATGGGCGTTGGTTCTCAAAGAGCTGCACTTGAAAAAGTTAGTTTAAAAGATACTTATGCAATTGTAAAAAACTATGATATTCCTATTCGCTTTGCTAATATAGGTGCTTCTCAACTTGTTTTATGGGGCCATAAAAAAACACTTGAAAATGCGAAAAAAATGATAGATATGATAGATGCACATGTTTTTGTAGTATGTCTAAACTTTTTACAGGAAATTGTTCAACCTGAGGGTGAAGCTAATGCAAAAGGTAGTTATAATGCTATAAAAAAATTAGCAGAAGATATAGATATTCCACTTGTTATTAAAGAATCTGGTGCAGGTATTTCTTATGAAGTTGCTGAAAGACTTTCAAAGATAAAAATCGCGGGTATTGATGTAGGTGGAGCTGGTGGAACTTCATTTTCAGCTATTGAATATTATCGAGCTAAACTTATCAGTGATGAGCTTAATGCTAGAAGTGCAAAAACTTTTTGGAATTGGGGTATTCCAACACCAACGTCAATATTAGAAGTTGGACAAGCAACAAATTGGAAAATACCTATTATAGCAACTGGGGGTATCAGAAATGGTCTTGATGTAGCAAAAGCTTTAGCACTTGGCGCTAAATGTGCAGGAATTGCGCATGCTCTTTTAAAACCAGCAACTAAAGATAAAAAATCAACAATTTCCGAGATTGATTCAATAATAAAAGAACTATATGTTGCAATGTTTTTAGTAGGGGTGGATAAAGTCTCGAATATGAAAGATATTGGTGTAGATTTATGGATTTAGAATTAGAACTTAAAAAAAGATCAGAATTTTTTAATATACAACTTGAGAAATTTCTCAGAAATGGAACTCCTAATAATCTTTATGATGCAGTAAGACACCTTCCACTTGCTGGTGGAAAGAGATTAAGACCATGTATGGCGATGATAACCTGTGAATCAGTTAAAGGAGATATCATAAAAGTTATTCCTTTTTCAATAGCTCTAGAATTGGTACATAATTTTACATTAGTACATGATGATATTATGGATAAATCTAAATTAAGACGTAATATACCTGCAGTTCACATTAAATATGGTGAGCCAACTGCTATAATTGCAGGAGATCTTTTATTCGCAAAGGCTTTTGAATCAATGCATAACATTACTACAGATTACTCCATTTTTAAAAATATAGAATATGGTTTAATTGATTGTGTTAAAGAAATATGTGAAGGACAACAGCTAGATATGGAATATGAAAAAAGAAAAATCATATCGGAATATGAGTATATTGAGATGATCCGTAAAAAAACTGCAGTATTTTTCCAATTTGCTGCAGAAGGTGGTGCTATTTTAGGTGGAGGTACAACTGAGGAAATACATGCATTAAATGAATACGGTCTCAACCTGGGACTTGGATTTCAGATATGGGATGATTATCTAGATATTAGTAGTGATGAAAAAACCTTGGGGAAAGATATTGGTAATGATATTAGAAACGGTAAAAAAACATTGATCGCGGTTCATTGTTTAAACACTGCTACTGGAAATGAAAAAGAACTTTTAGAAGATGTATTTGGAAATAGATATGCAACAGAACAGGAAGTGAAACAAGTCTATAATTTATTTATAAAATTAAAATCAATTGATTATGCAAAAAACTGTGCTTTAAATTATTGTGAAAAAGCAAAGAAAGCCTTAGATTCTTTACCTGATTCAGATGCAAAAAATATACTTTTTGAATTAGCTATATATGCAATTAACAGGAGAAAATAGGAATTTATGTCTAAAGATAAAATACAAAAGGCTGCAAGAATGTATGCTCTTCAAAATGCAGTACAGTTTAATGGAAAAGCAAACTCTAAAGCAGTAATAGGTAAAGTTATTGCTGTTTTGCAAAAAAATGGTTTTTCCCCAAAAGATATAATTCCTGTTGTGAACTCTGTTATTGAAGAGGTAAACAAAATCCCATTGGATAAACAGGTTTCTGAACTTGAAAAACTTGCTCCAGAGCTACTTAAAAAGGAAAAAAAAGAAAGAGATTTTTCATTACCTGAACTTCCTGATGCCAAAAAAGGAAAGGTTGTTACACGTTTCCCACCAGAACCAAATGGATATTTACATATAGGTCATGCAAAAGCAGCTATTGTTGACTATGAATACGCAAAAATGTACGATGGAAAATTTATACTTCGTTTTGATGACACTAATCCTGAAAATGCTCGGCTTGATTTTTATGAAGCTCAAAAGGTAGACCTAAAATGGCTTGGTTTGCAATGGGATGAAGAATACAATACATCTGATAATATTGATAAACATTATAAACTGGCGGAACAGTTGATAAAACAAGGAGATGCATATGTTTGCAAATGTGAACATGATTCAGTAAAAAAAAAGCGTTTTCATGGGGAAGAATGTGCATGTAGAGGTTGTACTTGCGATAATAGTTTGGATCTTTGGAAAGATATGATTTCTTCTTCGCTAGATGGTGCTGTTCTTAGATTAAAAGGTGATATGACTTGTCCAAATACAGCTATGCGTGATCCCACCCTTTTTAGAATTATAGAAACTAAACATCCTTTACAGGGAAACAAATATAGAGTTTGGCCGACTTATGATTTTGCAGGACCCGTTGAGGACAGTCTTAGTGGTGTTACACATCCTTTTCGCACAAAAGAGTACGAACTTCGTGACGAGTGTTATTTCAAAATACTTGATTTACTTAAATTAAGAAAGCCACATCTTATGGAGTTTGCTCGTTTATCGATTGAAGGCATGCCTGTTTCAAAACGTAAGATTAAACCTTTGATTGAAAGTGGTTTTGTATTAGGTTATGATGATATAAGACTTCCAACTTTAAAAGGACTTAAAAAACGAGGTATTTTACCTAGTGCTATAAAACAATTTGTGATTTCTCAAGGTATTTCTAAAGTTGAGTCCAGTGTAACTTTTAATCTTGTAGAGGCTTTTAATAGAAAAGTTGTTGATCCTATTGCAAAAAGATATTTTTTTGTTAAAAATCCTGTTAAACTGGTTGTTGAAAATGCACCTGTAAAAACAAAAAAAATCAACTTACATCCAACAAATGAAAATCTTGGAAATAGAGCCATAAAAACTGATAAAATATTTTATATTCAAAAATCAGATGCAGATGAATTTAAAATAGGTAAGATTTTTAGATTAAAAGGTCTTTATAATGTTAAGGTTAAACAAAAAAATGATCAAATTTTTGGTGAATACGCAGGTGATGATTTAATAGCCGATTCTGCCAAAATTCAATGGACAACTGATAAATTTATTAAAATCAGTGTTTTTGTTCCTCATCTACTATTTATTAATGAAGAATTTAACAAAGATAGTCTTGAAAAAGTAGACGGTTATGCTGAGGAAGCTGTTTTACAATTAAAAACTGATGAGATTGTTCAGTTTGAAAGATTTGGATTTGTAAGAATTGAAAATATTAATAATAATATAACAGGTTTTTTTGCGCATAAGTAAACTTTTTAAGTTAATAATTGTTTTATTGTTTTACTACCAGGTAGGAAAGGAAAATAGCGATGGGATGTTTATGCTTAACTTTAAAAAGATGATATCAGGCTTAGTTATGTTAATATCTATACAATTTTTTGTAGTTGAAACTGTTTCAGCAGATAGTATTAAGCCTGCTCTTGATACCGTTGGCATATCTATTGCGATTATTGTAGCTGCAATAGCAACTATTATAACATTTTTTACTCTTGGTGGTATAAAATATGTTACGCCTGAAAATGTTTTAAATACAGAAGTTAGAAAAAATTTGTATAATTACATTGATGGATACCCTGGCTCTCATCTAAGAGAAATTGCAAGAGAACTTGATTTAAAACCTAGTAACGCGGCATGGCATTTACGTAAACTTGAACAAACAAACATTGTTAGAAGTAGAGTTATTGGTGGAAAAAAAGTTTATTATCTTGTAGATGGTGGTATAGAAGCTAGAAGAGAAGCAATTGCTGAGTCTGTTCTTAGAAATAGAAATGCCCATGATATAATGCTTTATCTAGCAGATCATCCTGGCAAACATCTACTGGAAATTGCTAATGCTTTAGATCTAAATCATCATACAGTTAAATGGCATATTAAAAAGATGTATATGGCAGAGCTAATTGAGGGTGATACAAGTAATTCTGCTTATCCTGTTTATTATCCCACTGAAGTGGGAGTTCAATCTATAAGAAATTATTCTTTTCATTCAAAAAAAATAAAAGTCGCTTCCTAATTAAATCAAATTTGATATCTCTTTTGCTTTTTGAAATAAAAGCATGATTTTTTTAAAACTATCTTAATTAAATTCTACCAACATCTGTTACTTCAGCACTATCAACATTTTTAACCTTAGTGATTACTTCAACTATAGGTTCAAGTCCACCTGCGCCATCTGGAATCAAAACTGTAACATCTAAACCTCTGAGTCCAAAAGCTATATTTTTAATATCTATTCTCCCTAGTCTTGCTGGTGGTTTAACAACTTGCTTTATATCTTCTATCATCTTCTGTAGTTTTTCATCACTTATTACTTCACCAGGCATTACACGTATAAGACCTATAACTTCCCCCATTATTATTCCTCCTTATGGTCCAGTAAATCCGCATTTTGTACAAATATATTTTACACTTTGTTCTCTGCAACTATCACATCTTCCAATTGTTTCATTACATATTGGACATAAAAATGTTGTAGATCCATGTAAAAGAAGTCCTTTACCGCACGAAATGCATTTTTCTGTCTTTTTCATAGGATGTGGGAAATACTATAACCATTTTTAAATGTGACGGCTGAATCAGTACATCCGAAAGTAGGATAGGGAGAGTACACAAACACGTCAAAATGGCGTCAATGATCATTTCCTTGGACTGGTTTACACAGCAAAATGATGGATCTACAAGACAAAATACGATTCAAAACCAAAAAATACTGGATAACAAACTATTTTCCACTAATCAAACACGCAAAAACAAGTCAGAAAACAGTTCATGTTAGCCCCCAGGGTCAATCGTATACAACACAGTTCCAAAATACTTCGATGTCACTAAGTGATCCTCTTTTACAACTCCAAACAAAGCAAGCCAAATCAGGATATCAGCAAGGATCCACAAGTTGTACAACAGAACAGAGAACATGAAGTAAAACAATCGTATCTGGTAATTCTTCGATGTTGTTTTGGGGAGGTAGGAGTGTTTTTTCACCCTATAACTTGTTTCTATTCCCCAGCGCCTTCCGTACAGATCGAATAGTCTCTCAGCGAGATTTACGTCGTTCTCGTTGTATTCTTCGTTGGTTGCGAACGCCCGTTTTTCTTTTGTTCCGTTCTCTAGTTCTTCCTCTATTATTACCAGGTTGAATGTGACATCTTTCATCTCGAAATCTGTGATTATCTTGGGTGCAGGAGTGATTGCCATTACGTCTTTTACAGTGGAAATCTTCGTAGTGGGCATGAGATACTTCAGGTGAAAACTGTTGAACACTTTGATTGAATAGGAATCACAGAACCCACGGTCAACATACACCCGTCTTATCTTGATGCGTTCCAAAACATAACTCAATAGTTTTCGGAGGATCTGTTCTTTGGTGTCAAATGGACCAACGGGTAATGCAAGAAGTGTGAATCGTTTTCCTGCTTCTACGATGTTTATGGTGGCGAATTTATAGCACTTTGATGTGCCACGCTCTGGTTCTTTTCCGACAACCATCGGAGCACTGTGGTCTCCGTAAAAGTACCATTCCGTGAAGTCAACCGCAACATCATACCGTTTCCGAATGTCAAACAGGTTGATTTTTCGTGTCATTTCCCAGACGATCTCGAAGAGTGTGGTGAACATGCGGTGAAGATCTTTCGAGTTCGAGTAGTTTTTTAAATGGTACAATAAGGTGTCTGCATCTGGATTACTTGTTCCTCGTAATTCTTTGTAGGTTTTTGATCCGTTTTCTGCGAAATCCTTGGTCATGCCCATATGGATTAAAAGATCGATGAACTGTGTTTTTTTGTATATTGTATTGTTCTTCAGATTCAAATTAATGAACGGTGCGAATCTCTTCTTGAACAACCTGCATATCTCTTTGGTTTTGTTATTCCTCTGTAGATATTGATTACGTTCTTTAGTTTCCTTAGATGGTTTCTCTGGTTCGAATGTTTTAACATCGAGTAGGATACCGAATTTTTCAGTTATCTCTTCTATCTTTGATGCTACGAAATCAAGGGTTTCTTTGGTCTCATTGTCAAGAATATGATTGATAAAATAGCCTACTTGGGCTCTGTTCGGTGTCTCATTGAAGCCGAGTTTAAATCGTTCAGACAAATTTCTTCTAAGATATTTTGTTAGTTTTGTATGGAATTTTATATCCTTGAGTTTTTGAAACAATACAAGTTTAAGGAGAGATTCATAGGAGAACTTGATCTTTCTGTATTTGCGTCCTGCGAATGTTGTTACGTCGAATGCCTTCAAGAAATCAACTATTTTAACACTTTGATATTCTTTGAACTTCTCGAATGTTTTATAAATCTCCTTTTCAATCTTTGAATGGGAGATAGTTCGATTGCTTCCTGGCATTCGATTATTTCCTGCCAAGGGGGAGCCCGAAACTTCCCTTGGCAATTACTACTAGTAATATACTAATAGTAGTATACCTTAAATACCTTTTGAGCAATAGTTATATACTAGTAGTAATATAGTTCTGTTCAATGGCAAAAGTGATGCTACAGGGATACCAATGCGAACGATGCAGACACACATGGATCCCACGCAACAAAGAAGAATACCCTAACGTCTGCCCAAAATGTAAAAGCCCGTACTGGGATAAACCTCGAAAAAAAGCAAATAAATAATAAATTGAATTTTTATAAGTTAAAAATAAATTTTATTCGCTCGAAATTAGCTTGACATAGCTGGTAAAGAACATTATATGCTTTAAAAATATCTTTTTCTTTTACAAACTTCATATACAATATTTGTCAAATTTGACAAATGTTTGTTAATATATAAAATTTTTAGTAATTTTCGTCAAATAATATATATATCTTATTTAACTATACCTACTAAGCAAAATTTATAAGTTAGCAAATGAATAAATAATTATGGAGTGATAAAAATGCCAAGTTTCACAGCAAGCTATGGAAAATTCTTATCTTTGAATAAAGAAGAAGAGGAAGAAGAATTAAGTGATAACTAAAGATACATATTATCAGCTATGAACACTTTACTTGATAAAAAAATAAAAGTAAAAACAACTAAAAGCTCCTATAACTTCGATTTTTTAATAATTACTCCCTCAAGTTTTTTTAATTCATTAAAGAAATTAGCTACACATAAAAAACAATGTGGATATAATACAAAAATTGTATCATTAAAAGAAATTTTTAATGGAGACTATTTTACAACTGAAGGCAGGGATAAACCAGAACAAATAAAATATTTTATAAAAAATGCAAAAGAAAATTGGAATATCAATTTTGTACTATTAGTTGGTGGAACAAAACAATTACCAATAAGATATGTTCATAATTTAGCTAAATATCCTGAGCTAGATTTTTTTGAAACAAAAATAATTTCTGATTTATATTATGCTGATATTTACGATTCTAAGGGGAATTTTTCTAGTTGGGATACCAATGGCAATGATATTTTTGGAGAATGGATTGGAAAAACAGCTGAAGATAAAAACATTGACTTAAAACCCGATGTCTTTATTGGTAGATTACCATGTAAAAACAAAATAGAAGTAAAAATAATGGTAAATAAAATCATTAATTACGAAAAAAACACGTTTGGAAAACCATGGTTTAATACTATCGTTGTAGCGGGAGGAGATACTTATCCCTCAAATGATGAAATCTATGAAGGAGAAATAGATATTCAAAATACTTTAGACTATATGAAAAAGTTTAATCAAGTAAAACTTTTAGCATCTAAGGGCAAGTTAACAATTAGGGGAACATATAAGATAATAAAAGCTATTAATAATGGATGCGGATTTTTAGTTTTAGCTGGTCATGGTAATCCTATTTATTGGTCAACACATCCGCCTAATGGCACAAAAAAGATCGGTAAGTTTTCGATTAGTAATATGCTTCTTCTTACAAACAATAATATGCTTCCGATATGTGTAACAAATGGTTGTCGTACAAGTAATTTTGATACATCGCTTTTAAATCTGTTTAAACACCCAAAAGAATCTTGGAAAAAAAGTTTTGATTTTGCTCCAACCTGTTGGAGTTGGTCTTTAACACGAAAAATTGGCGGTGGAGCTATTGCCACTCTTGGCAGTACTGGTTTAGTCTATTTGAGATGGGATAAAGAAACAGGTGGTAAAACTGAAGGTTGGAGTTATATTATGCCTAGAATTCTCTGGGAATATGGTTTAAATGGAACGGATATTCTTGGAGAAATATGGGGAAAAGTAATTATAGAGTATCTAAAAAAATTCCCTGTAAATTGGAATACACCCTCTCTAATTCATGATACCAATGATCCTAAGGTAGGTGCTATTAATGCGCGGACCGTTCAGGAATTTATTCTCTTTGGAGATCCAACTTTGAAGATTGGCGGGTATGGAAAAGTATTTAAATAATGCATGTATAAATGGAGCGTGTTAACAATAAACAAAGGAGGTAATAAAAAAATGCCATGTTTCACTGCAAGTTATGGAAAATTTCTTTCCTTAAATAAAGATAACAACGATGATGAAAAAGAAGATTAGTCAAATATATATATTCATTCAAAACATTAAAACTAATTTTAGCGTTAAACAAAATTTAAAGATGATATAATGAAATTAAATCATTCTCCTAAAATATACAATAATTATAAATGTGATTATCCAGAAAATACTATTAAGAGAATTGAAGAGGGATTCAAAAAAATTGGATTGGAACTAACTTACCATGAAAAAATTGTTAGCTCTCAAGATGCTTCAATTTATTCAGGTTATGCCCTAATCGATATAATTGGCTCAACACAAAATGGGAAAGGTATTTCTAGTATTTTATCAAAAGCAAGTGCTTATGCAGAAATTGCGGAACGATTCTCTACTGGTTTTTTACCTTTTAGAATTCCTTTGCCTGAAAAATCATCAAGATATAGAAAATTATTAAATGATGTTAACGAAAAAAGCTTTTTAAGAGGTTTTATTAACGATGGAAAGCATAAATTAACAACTTATCAAAATATCAATAAATATTTTCATATAAAAATATCAAAAGAAGAATATGAAACATTCAAACAAGAACACCTATTCGATTCTTTAGTAGATGCATACTCATTAATCCATGATAAATATATCAAAGTTCCAATTCATTTTATAGAAATAAAAAGCACATCTAATGGCCTATCATCAGGAAATACCTACGAAGAAGGCATTGCCCAAGCATCATTCGAAATTTTTGAAAGATATTCCGTAAATAAAATTGTTTTAGAAAAAATTATATGTCCAACTATAAGTCTTAAAACGATCAAAAATGAAAAAATTCAAGATTATCTCAAAATGTTCGAATCACTAAATATTGAAGTAAAAATAAAAGATTTTACTTTAAAAAATACAGTGCCAGTAATTGGAGCCTTATTTATAAATCATAATATCGAAAATGATAAAAATAAATTAAAAAAAGATAGATACTATAAAAGAATAAATGTAGGATCACATTGTAACTTAAATGAAGCAATTATAAGATGTTTCACTGAATATTTACAAAATATAAATACCGAAGAATTAGTATATAGAAAACAATCTGATATCTTATATTACGTATGGACTAAAACACTTGGTAAAAAATATGATAGCATAGATGAGGAGTTTAAATATTTCACAAGACAATACGATTACTATGGAGACCTTTCATTTCTAGAAAAAGGAAAGGAAGTATCATTCGACGAATTGAAATGCTCAATAAATAATGATTGTCTTGATGACATAAAAACAGTGATTAAAATTTGTAAAGAAAACAACTGGGATTTATTATTTATTGATTACACCCATAAAATCCTGCAATTTCCTACCGTTAGAATAATAATACCTCCGATTTCAACGGATTATGATATTTTCACAAGAAAATGTCTAAAAATAAAAACCTTTGAAGAAAGATTTAACTATTTTTATGGCATAAAAGATTTTTACAAATATATTAACAATAATAGCTGGTTAAAAGACAAAAATAGAATTACAAATTTAATTGAAAACATTGAAAATTTTCTTTCAAAAGAATTGGCATTTCATCAGTTTTATTTAACAAGAGAAAACAATTTTCATCAATTAGTTAATCTATTTCACGTGTTACCCTTTTTACACCTGGCAATAGGCAAAAATATCGTAGCAAAAAAATATTTTGAAGTACTATTACAACTTGGCTTTCATCCCCCTATAGAATCACAATTTTTAGGATTTTTATATCAAACAAAATATAATCCTTCGATCTACAAAGAGTATATTGATAAAATAAACAAGTCCTTAATCGATTTCGAATTAACTTCGAATCCTTTTGATCTTGAGAAATACTCAGATAATATGGAAAATATGTACTATTCATTGTTGGATAAAATTAATAAAAGTTTTACATAAAAAATTAGTGCTCAATTTTTTTAAATAAATCATTTACTTTATTCAAATGTTCAATACAATTTTTCATATTTGATTCTATTAAATCCTGCAAGATTTTTTTTTGAAATTGGATAACATCATCATAATTTTTTAAGCCTTGATTATCAAGTTGTTTGCTAAATATTTTTTCAAATTGAATCCAACAACCTTGCATTAACTGAAAGACTATGTCAGCCATTACTGAATCAATTTTATACTTGTTAACAACTTTTCCAGTGGTTATTGGAATTCCTAAACCTTTCTTATATAAAGTAAATATATCTTCTGGAAAATCAAAAATTATATTTTCATTGGAAAACCAAAACCATGGCTCCATTCCTCCATAATAACTTAAACCATTTCCTGCAATATTTTCATCCTCAGAATAAACGATTCTTAAAACAATGTCATTTTTTGGCTGGTATGGAACTATACCCGACATTGCTCTTACCCATCCATATTTTGGTACATAAATTTCTGTAATGTAATGGAGGGCATCTATCCAATCTATTTTTTTTGAGTAGTAATGTATTGGATTTACAATTAGAACTCTTGATGGAACTCCATTTGCTCTTAATAATGCAACTTCAAGATTTGTTTTTGTTACACATAGTCCACCAAACATCAATCCTGAAACTGCATCTGAAAGTCCTGTCCAATATCTTTTATGAAAAAAGGTTTTTCGAAGAAAAGGTTTTTTTTCCAATAAGCTTCTAGCAACAGATAATATTGGTCTATAAAAACAGATGGAAAAAAATATTTTTTTTGCTAAATCCATCAGATTGTTATTATATCTTTGTAAAACCTTAGCTTTTATTTTAATAAATAAATTGTTTGATTGTATGGCCTCTGTTGAAACTAGCCATTGCTTTGAAAATTCTGGTAGCTCGCTTTCTTTAGGAATTTTTACATTTTTTGGTATGTCTTTATAATTGCGATTTTTAACAAGTACCCAATAACAGAAGTGTATTGTTATTTTTTCATCTTTTTCTAAAGAACAAATTGAAAATTTTATTAATTTATTAGGAGGATTTTTATCATCAATAATTTGATAATCTAAAATTTTGGGAGATGTGTCACTTTTTATTTCAAAAAAAATTGGAACTTGATCTTCATAATTGAGAGGAATTGCATAAGTTAAATTTGATGGGTTTGTAGATTCTTTAGCTCTTAATTTTAGAACCGTCTCTCCACATAAAATATAAAACTCTTTGATTTCGCTTTTTTTATTTATTAAATCGTTAGGTTCTTTTTTCATATTTTATACAAATTTGTATAATAAATCAACTTCATAAAAGATTACCCTAATTAATTTTAATGTTTTTATGGGATTTTGGATCAATGAATATTATCTATCAATTATAAATATGAGAATAAATTATACGGAAACAAGGAATAGTAATGATACTTCTGATAAATCCAAAATATGATATGGGCACTTTATTCGGAAAACCTCTTAGATTAAGGTATGCAATGCCACCTTTAGGTTTGGCATATATAGTAGCTGTACTAGAAAAAAACAACGTACAAGTAGAATTAATTGATGATTATGTCACGGATATCGGTCTCAAAGGTATATTAGATAAGGTAAAAGAAATAAAACCAGATGTTGTGGGTATTTCATGCTTGACACCATCTGCAAACGAAGTGTATTCGATGGCTAAAGAAATTAAGGCCTATAATCCAAATACCACAATTGTTCTTGGCAATGTTCATGCATCTTACTTTACAGAAAGCATTCTAAAAGAAAAGATTGCTGATGTAATTGTTCATTTTGAAGGAGAATATACATTACTTGAGTTAGTAAAAGCCATAGAAGATAACAAAGACATCAGCAATATTAGAGGAATATCTTATTTGAAAGATTCAAAGGTGGTTAATAATCCTCTTCGTCCATTTATTGAAAATTTAAATGAGCTGCCTTTACCAGCTTGGCATCGATTTCCTATTGAATCTTATAGATTTCCATCGTTTGTAACCTCGGATAAATCAGCATTACCTGTTTTAGCATCAAGAGGTTGTCCTTTTGGATGCATTCATTGTTCTGCGGTTAAAACCATGGGAAAAAGATACAGGAAAAGAAATCCGGTAAAAGTTGTTGATGAAATTGAATATCTGATTGAAAAATTTGGTGTCAAACAAATAGTTTTTCTTGATGCCACGTTCGCTTTGCAAAAAGAACATGGGATGGAAATATGCAATCAAATTATTTCACGTAATATAAATAAAAAAATTACATGGTCCTGTGAAACTCGTCCAGATGTTGTTGATAAAGAATTGTTGCATAAAATGTATGAAGCAGGATGCAGGAGAATTTGCTATGGTTTTGAATCAGGTGTACAGTCTCTTTTAGATAATTTGAAAAAAGGATTTACGCTGGAAGACACTAAAAAAGCTGTAAAATATACAAAAGAGGTTGGAATTAAAAATATAGGATCTTTTATTTTTGGTACACCTGGAGAAAGTAAAAAAACGATAAAACAGACAATTCAATTTGCTAAAGCACTGGACTTGAATTATATAAAAATACACATGTTAATACCATTTCCAGGAACTCCGTTCTATGAAAATCTAATTAAGACAGGTAAATTAAAAGCAGATAGTTGGAAGAAGATCGGATCTTTTTATCCCGACTCAGATAACATTTTATATGTACCAGATGAAATAGAAAAAGATGAACTTATAAAAATGCAGCGCCGAGCAACATTAGGATTTATTCTAAATCCAAAAATGATATTCCGTAAAATGATAAAATGAATAAAAAAATATTTTTATCATTTTTCTTTTGGTGGACATAGTTGATAAAGTACATTATGGGCTTTTAGTACGTCTTTTTCTTTTACAAACCATAGCATTTCTGGTACACAGCTCATAGACTCCATAACATTTATGCCGTTCATAGCAAGTTCATTGGAGATAACAGCAATAATGCCTGGTGTTTTAACAGCTTCTGGATGTAAGTGCATGTTTAATTCTGCAAGATTTTTATCGATTTTTATGATTTTCTTTTTTGGAAAGAGATCTTTTACTTTTTCAAGGTTTTTTTCGTTAACAAGAATCTTTATTGCTTCGTCTGCCTGAATAATTCTTAGTACATCTCCTCTGTTAAATTGTATAATTGAAAATACTTTAGGAAGAATTTCTTGAATTTCAGCATCTTTTATTGGTTCATCCGTCTCCGCATCCGTTACGAATCCTTAGATGTATGAATTTATAAGCGGCATAAGGTACATTGAAAAGTTTAACCAGAGAGTCTCATATTCACCAATATTAAAATTGTCAGAAAATTCTCTGAGATATCCATCTAAATAAACATCTAACTTAATTTCTCCGGCTGCTAAGTTCATACTATAGAAACCAGAGGTATAAGTATATGTAGTATTCCAGTTGATATTTCCTTCCCAATCAAGATCGACCTCTGCACTCTCTAATGGATCACTAGTCTCAACATCAGTGACATATCCACAAACAACTGCAGTCTCAGGTCCAGATGATTTGGAATATCCATTACGAGTTAGGTCATTATGGTACATCGGCCACCGTTCAGTCCCGCCATCGTTACCACCATTCATAGGTATAGATGGTTTAGAGACCTTTGGTGTTGATGCTATTACTCCAAAAGATGACAACATCAGAGTTACAATTAGTAAAATGCTTACTTCTTTTACCAGACATTTCTTTTTCATCTTTAATTTCCTCCCATTTTTTTAAATTATCATAGAAGAGGGATTTTGTTTAGTTAGTAACTACCTGCCAGTTAGTTACCTGTTAGGGCTTTTATTAGCTGTAACCGTTGAAGTTGAGGATTATACTGATCGACTGTAGCGATATTACCCGTAGCGTAGTATAAGCAGTTGTGCTAGTAGCTGGTGATGAAATAAAACTTGTCTTACTTTTTGGAATCCAGACATCTATACTATCTTTGTCAGTCTGCACGTCGACATAAAGTCTATAATGCCCAATCCCAGTCCATTCTATTGATACATCCCTTGTTTCTCCAACTGGAATTGACGAAACTCTAGTACCTATTGGAACTGGATCGCATATAATACCACCAATTATACGCGAACTGGAGAAATCAACTATTACAGTTTTTAGAACATTTTCCAATCCTACATAAAATAATTCAAAGATTGGGACTACAATAATAGTTTTTAGTCTAAAAATCTTCTTTCTTCTTTTATTTTATTATCTCTGTTTTTCATTGATTTTGATTATCTATATGTATTAGTAATTTCGGTTTTTCAATTTATAACTTTTTCCCCTTGTTTTTGTTATCTCGACCAGATAAAGAAGATTTAGGAACGAATTGGTAAAAAATTTTATTAACTACTATTTTATTATATTATAGGAGATATAAAATACGATTATAAAAAAATTGAATAATTTAATTGAAATAAGATTTTCAATTAAATATCGAATATTAATACTATCAATTATTATTCTTTTATTAGGAACTTGTTTTATACCTGTATCACTACCTAAAAAGGTTGATCAAACTTATGAACATTATAATATGTTAATCGATGGTCAAATTTTATATGCACCTATGTTGGATACTACTACCTATTTAATAGATGTTGATGGAACAGTAAATCATACATGGACAAGTAGTTATTTTCCTGGTTTAGCGGTGAAATGGTTGGGTAATGGGACCATTCTTCGGACAATTCAGGTCGGTGTTGGCCCTGGTGGTGGATCAGGTGGTGGTGTTCAGAAAATACAGTGGGATGGGACTGTCGTATGGGATTTTAGATATAATACTAATGGAAATCTCAGTCATCATGATATTAAACCTTTACCCAATGGAAATGTGTTGATGATTGCATGGGAAAAAAAAACACGTGCTGAGGCTATTGCAGCGGGAAGAAACCCAGATTATGTTTCTCCTTTAGGGTTGATGCCTGATCATATCATAGAAGTTAAACCGACTGGGCCGACAAGCGGTGAAATCGTCTGGGAGTGGCATGCATGGGACCATCTTATTCAAGAATATGATTATACAAAAGATAATTATGGTGTGGTAGCAGATCATCCTGAATTAGTTGATATTAATTATGTGACTTCAAACTCCCAAGATTTAATGCATACTAATTCTATTGATTATAATGAAAAGTTTGACCAAATATTGATTAGCGTTTATTATTTTGATGAAATTTGGGTTATTGATCATAATACAACAACAGAGGAAGCTGCAGGTCATACTGGCGGTAACAGTGGAAAGGGTGGGGATATTCTCTATCGATGGGGTAATCCGCAGGCATATCAAAGAGGAAATTCAGGTGATCAAAAATTGTTTGTTCAGCATGATGCTCAATGGATAAAGCCTGGTTTACCTGGTGAAGGAGATATTCTTATTTTTAATAATGGAGTAACCCGACCAGGTAGTCATTACTCTTCTGTTGATGAAATTACTCCACCAGTCCTTGACAATGGGAGTTATTATCTTGAAGACGACTCTGCATATGATCCTGCCGAACAAACATGGATCTACACTGCAGATCCACCAACAAGTTTCTACTCAAGCTCAATTTCTGGCGCTCAAAGACTCGCTAATGGTAACACTCTAATATGTAGTGGGGAAACAGGAAAAATCTTCGAAGTCACTCCAGAAGGAGAAACAGTTTGGCAATACAATGCAGGGCCTTTAGTGTTCAAAGTAGTGTATATACCCCTTGAAGAACCATCAGAACCTAATAACCCGGATTTAGATTGTTCTGGTAGTCTTTCATGGTCCAATATTGAACCCGGTGCAACAGTAAGTGGAAGTTTTCAGGTACAAAATATTGGAGATGCGGGCTCATTACTGAATTGGACAATTAATACATCATTAATTAATTGGGGTAATTGGTCATTTACTCCAGAGTCCGGAGAAAATCTTACCCCAGAGGATGGACAAGTGACTGTACAAGTATCAGTCATTGCTCCAAATAAAAAAAATTCAGAATTTCAGGGTTACCTTAAAATAGA
>Ga0153916_10000416_pt1 | contig 28453 bp, 19 predicted proteins | sample Opewatmetagenome_FD_109642 | JGI IMG/M metagenome (GOLD analysis project Ga0153916, IMG submission 109642) | Freshwater wetland microbial communities from Ohio, USA - Open water 3 Core 3 Depth 4 metaG | ecosystem: Environmental > Aquatic > Freshwater > Wetlands | place: USA: Ohio, Lake Erie...
GGGCAGCCAGCCGCGGCCCACGTTGGGCCGTCCCACGGGCTGGCCCGGAATGTAACGGGGCCCGACCACCATGGGAAAGCGGAACAGGTAGCGGTTGCCGTCGATCCCGACCGGGTGGACGTACTCCAGGTGCACCGTGATCGATTGCTTCGGCGGGATGTTGGCGACCGACTGGGTAAAGATGTCCGGCCGCTCCTCTTCGAGCAGGGCCGCCTTGCGACCCTCGGTCTTGGCCCGATCGTACTCCTGGCGGGCGTCCGCCCGCTTCATCACCACCCCGCGGATCACCTGCTGGCCGACCTGGAACCAGTAGCGGTCCACGGCCGCGTCTTCGGGCAGGGGGAAAACGTAGATCGCCTCGAGCCGCTCGGGGTACGGGTTCTCGAAGACCTGCTCCACCCGGACCCGGGCCAAAACCCCCGAAATCTCCGCCTCGACCCGCGTCTCCTTCAGCACGAACTGATCGCCCGCGTCGGGCTTGGCTTGCTGCAACCGGTCGAGATCGGGCCCGGCAATCCGCATCTGGCCTTGGGTCACCGGAATGCCGCGGATCATGGCATACTCGGCTTGAGCGGGAAGCGGCGCCATCAGCCCTGCCGTGATGGCGAACACTGCAATCCACGCGACACCTCTTAGGTTTCTCATTGCCCTGCCTTCCTTTCGTTCCACCCCACTGGTGGGTATACAAGAGATTGACCTGACTGAACTTGCTCCTCTGGCCATAGGCTCTTTTGGAGCCGCAATGTAACTGAGGCCCCCCGGGAATTCATTTCGCACCACGCCCCCCGACCGAGAGTCAGTAGGACAGGCGTCCCGCCTGTCCGCCCGCTTTGTCCGCATTCCCCCGACCGGCGAGACGCCGGTCCTACTGAATTCCATTCCCGGACCACCTCCTAGTGGAGACCGTTTTGCGCAGCCCAGGGCGCGCACGAGCCAGATATAGGATTGCAGCAAGACGGGTTCCCGCGATGGATCCTGCTCCGGCAGAACGACTTCGGTCCGCCCTCGGCCGCCCTTTCCCGGCCTGGGGCCGAGCGCTATCATGAACGGTATGACTGCGGCGGGGTATGAGTTCGACGTGCTCGTGATTGGCGGCGGCCACGCGGGGGCCGAAGCGGCCTTGGCGGCGGCCCGCCTCGGCGCCAGGACCGCGCTACTGACCGACAGCCTTGACACGATCGGCCAGATGAGCTGCAATCCAGCCATTGGAGGGGTCGCCAAAGGGCAAATCGTCCGCGAGATTGACGCCCTGGGCGGGGCGATGGGCCGGGCCATCGACGCCACCGCCATCCAGTTCCGCATGCTCAACCGCCGCAAGGGGCCGGCCATGCACGGGCCCCGCGCCCAGGCCGACAAGCGGGCCTACCAGGACCAGATCAAGCAGACCTGCGAGGAGCAGCCGAACCTTTTCCTGCGGCAGGAGACCGTCGAAGACCTGATCGTCGAGGGGCCCGCCCCCAGGCAGCGGATCGCCGGCGTCCGCGTCCGCACCGATGCCGTCTATCGCGCCCGGGCCGTGGTGCTCTGCGCCGGCACGTTCATGCGGGGGCTCCTGCACTACGGCCCGCTCACGCTCCCCGGCGGCCGGGCGGGGGAAGGAACCACGGCGGGGATCAGCGAGGCCCTCGGCCGGCTGGGGTTTCGGCTGGACCGCTTCAAGACCGGGACCCCGATGCGGCTGGGCGGCCGCACGATCGACTACGGCCCGCTCGACCTCCAGCCTGGGGACGAGGATCCCCAGCCGTTCTCCTTTCTCACCGATCGCGTCGATGGCCGGCAGGTTCCTTGCTGGATCGCCTACACCAACCCTGCGGTGCACCAGTTGATTCGGGCCAATCTCCACCGGGCGCCGATGTACAGCGGCCAGATCCGCTCCACCGGCCCCCGCTACTGCCCGTCGATCGAGACCAAGGTGGTCCGCTTTGCCGACAAGGAGCGCCATCAACTCTTCCTGGAGCCGGAGGGGCGCCGCACCCACGAGGTCTACGTCAACGGGCTCTCGACCAGCCTCCCCCGCGACGTCCAGGACGCGATCCTCCGCGAGATCCCGGGGCTCCAGCGGGCCGAGATCGTCCGCTACGGCTACGCGATCGAATACGACTACGTCCCCCCAGACCAGTTGAGGCCGTCGCTGGAAACGAAGCTCGTGGGGGGTCTTTACCTGGCGGGGCAGGTCAACGGCACGACGGGATACGAAGAAGCAGCCGGCCAGGGACTCCTGGCCGGCGCCAGCGCGGCCCTCGCGCTGGCCGGCAAGGAGCCGATCGTCCTGCGACGCGACCAGGCCTACCTCGGGGTGATGATCGACGACCTGGTCACGCGGGGCGTGGACGAGCCCTATCGAATGTTCACCAGCCGGGCGGAACACCGGCTCCGCCTCCGGCAGGACAATGCCGACCGGCGTCTGACCCCGCTGGGGCGCCAGCTCGGCCTGGTCGAGGACGCCCGCTGGGCGAGGCTGAAGGCCAAGGAAGCGGAGATCGCCCGGGTGACGGCCCTCCTGGAGGCAACCCGGGTCGATGGGGTTTCTCTGGCCCGGCTCCTTTGCCAGACGGAAACCACCTGGGAGCGTCTGACAGCACTGCTACCAGAGCTGGCTAGGGTGTCGCGAGAGGTTGCCCAGCAGATCACCTACGACGCCAAGTACGCCGGGTACCTTGCGCGGGAACAGGAGCAGATCGCCCGCCAGAGCCGCTTGATCGAGCGGCGGATCCCCGAGGACTTCGATTTCTCTCGGGTGAGCCACCTGCGGGCAGAGGCGCGGGAGAAACTCGCCCGAGTCCGCCCCATGAATCTGGCCCAAGCCGGGCGGATCAGTGGGATCACACCAGCGGACCTGGCGATCCTCCTGGTTCACTTGGAGGGGCGGAGGTAAGTGGGGCTGGGGAGGGATTTTCCGGGCATCGCCCCCGGGGAATCTGCGTATTCTACCACCGTCGATGCAGACGATTCATCTTCCCTTGCCAAAACCCTCGCGGCCGGGCGGCGGAAAAGCGAGGGATTATCGTCTGTAACCTCTTGGCATTACAGGGGTTAAAAAAGCACGGCTAGTCTTGACATGCGTGGCAAGCTAGTTATAATTGGTCGCTACTGGCAAATTCGGTAATGTCGGCAGATCCGGATGAGCCTGCGTTCTATATGCAGTGTCGGGAGGTACAGGGTTTGCGGGTATCCGCGGACTCAGGGCTAGTTACCCACGACTTTAACACGGAGGACCAGAGATCCTTGGGCGGCGGGGCCGACGGCCGCTTTCAGGGATTTCGCTGAAACTAGCTGCAATATGGCTAGGAAGAGGGACGGTCAAGTACCCATGGCAACGAAGACTGTGTTCACGACCGGCGAGGCAGCCAAGATCTGCAAGGTCAGCCAGCAGACGATCATTCGTTGCTTCGACTCGGGCCAGTTGAAGGGATTCAGGGTGCCGGGGAGTCGGTTCCGCCGCATCCCGCGGGAGCAGTTGTTCACTTTCATGCGGGACAACGGGATCCCGACCGATGCCCTGGAAAGTGGGAAACGCAAGGTCCTGATCGTCGACGACGACCAGGAGCTTGTCGAGCTGATCTCCGACGTTGTGGAGCGCGACGGGCGATTCGAGATCCGCAGCGTCAACAACGGGTTCGACGCGGGCATGATGGTCAAGGAGTACCGCCCCGACCTGATCGTGCTCGACGTCATGTTGCCGGACATCAACGGCAGGGAAGTCTGCCAGCGGGTCCGCAGCGACAAGACGATGAACGACGTCCGGATCATCTGCATCTCGGGCATGGTGGAGGAGGACAAGGTCGGCGAGCTGAGGGCAGCCGGCGCCGACGATTTCATGCACAAGCCGTTCGAGGTCGAGCGACTGGTTCAGCGGATGTGCCAGTTGCTCGACATGGAACCGGTCACCGCCGCGTAGCCAGCGGCTCCGTTTGCTGAGCTGCGGGCGGTCGGCTTTCCATGCGCCATTTACCCGCTTTGGTGTTCCAGGGCTGCCGCTGCGTCCTGCCGATGTCGGACCGCTCCGCGGCCCTGCTGGCCGAGGTCCTGCTGGCCGAGGATCCCCTCGGGTGCCTGCAAGCGCTTGCCGATCAGGTTGCGCAGGATCCCCCGCTGCTGATCTGGATTGCGACGTCCGCGCGGCAACGGAGCGCCCCGGGGCCGGAGTCCGTCGCCGAGGCCGCGCGGTGGCTCGTAGAGCACGGTGTGGAAGTCCTCCGCGGGGAGCCGCAGGGCGAGGCGGCTCTTCCCGCCTTCCGGGAGGATGCCGCCCAATACGCGGCCCACGTCGAGGCGAGCCTGGCCGTCGCCGACCTGGCCGCGATCTTGGCGTCCGGCGCCGGAAAGGTCGCCTCGGACAAGGCGTGCTTGGACGGGCTGCTGCACCGGGCCTCGGAGTGGCTCGCCCTGGCCGCGGCGGCCGGCGGCGCGGAGGCCCCGGGCCAGTGGCCCGGCGGAGCCTTCCCCGCGGCCGGCTCGGCAGTAAACCCGGCGGTCCGCGAAGCCATGGACATCCTGGCCGGCCGGAAGGAGGCTCACACGGCCGGGGTCGATCCGCAGACGTGCCGCCGGCGGGCGCGGGCCGGCACCGAACGATGGCTGGAGGTGTGGCCGGGCCCGGGCCGGTGCCTCCCGCAATTGGCGGCCCGGCTGGCGCGGCTCGACGCGCTGGAACGCCGCTTCCAGGAGACCCTGGAGACCGAGAAGTTGGAGGCGATGGCCGAGTTTGCCGCCGGGGCGGGGCACGAGATCAACAACCCCCTGGCGATCATCGCCGGCCGGGCCCAACTGCTGCTCAAAGACGAGACCGACCCGGAGCGGCGTCGCGAGCTGGCCTTGGTGAACGCCCAGGTGAGACGGGCCCACGAGATGATCGCCGACATGCGGCTTTTTGCCCGCCCGCCCCGCCCCGAGCTCCGCCAGGTCGACCTGGCTGCCTTGGTCGACGGGTTGCTGGCCGAGATCGGCCCCCAGGCGGCCGAGCGGGGAATCGCACTCCGGCGGAGCGGAGACCCCGGCCCGCTGGAGCTCGAGGCCGATCCGGCCCAACTGAGCGTGGCCGTCCACGCCCTGTGCCGCAATGCGATGGAGGCGATCGGCCGCGTCGGGCGGATTGAAGTCGCCCTGGGCGGCACGGAGCACGCCGTCGAAATCCGGGTCTCCGACGACGGTCCGGGAATCCTTCCCGAGCACCGCCGCCACCTGTTCGATCCGTTCTACTCCGCCCGGCAGGCCGGGCGGGGCCTGGGACTGGGCCTGTCGAAATGCTGGCGGATCGCGGCCAACCATCGAGGCCGGATCACCGTCGCCAGCCAGCCCGGCGAAGGGGCGGTCTTCACGATCCTCTTGCCCCGGCGTCAACCTTGCCATGAGCCGTGACTGGTGGCGCGTCCTTGCCGGCACGTCTGGAACCCTCGCCGTGGCGCGGCCGGCGAGCGGGCTGGTCCGGGGGCTGGCCACCGCCCCCGCCGTCCTTCTCCTCCTGGCCGGAGCGGCGTTCTGGTGGCGAAGGCTGGGCGGCGCGTTGACCACGCCCCTTCCCTGGCCCGGCTTGCTCGCGGTGGGCCTGTTCCTCGCCGCGCTGGCCGCGTTGGCGCGGAGAGCCGCGCCAGCGCTCGCCGGCAACGAGCCGGCGGGGCGACGCTTGCCCCTGGAATGGCTGGTGTCGGCTTCGGTTGTGTCTGTGGGTGTCGCCCTGAGCCTACCGGGGACGGGCTGGGTCGGGTTCGTCCTCTGCTGGGCTGCCCTGGCGGCGGAGGAATGCTGGGCGTGGCAACTGGCGCTCAGGCCGGGCCGGCCCCCCGCCGGCTTGGGAGCGGCTGTTGGCGAGGCTCCGGAGGCTGGGCCCTGCGGCCCCGATCGGCCCACCGGCGACGTGATCCAGCAGATCACGCGCCGCCGGGCAGCCGACGGACGCGAGGCCCTCTCCGGTTGGCTGCGCGTCCCCCTGGCCGCCGGTCAGCGGAGTGCGAGCGTCCATGTTGCCTTCTGTCCGCCGCTGCAGCACGCACCGCGGATGACCGTCGAGCAGCGCGAAGGACCGGCGGCGCGGATCCGAGCGGCCCAGGTGCTTCCATACGGGGCGCGGCTCGACGTCAAGCTGGCCCAGCCGAGCCCAACGCCAATCGAATTGTTGCTGGAGTTCACGGCACAGGCCGCAGGAACCGAGCCGGGGGGCGATGCTCCGTCTTCCCGTTGAATGGCTTTGCCGGCCTGCTATAATGCCCGCGGGGGCCCGGCAGTATTCGCCTAAACCTCGTAATTATCGCAACTTCGGGCAATTCAAAGGACTTTCTCTGGTTCGCGAAAAGGTGTTTCCATGCGGCGATTTGTGCTGCGAATCGTGGTCGTCGGTTCGATCCTGGGGACTGGCGTTGGGGCCGGCAGCGCGTCGGGCGGCGAAGGGGGCGACGCGGCGGCCGTCATCCAGAACCTGGGCGGGAAGGTCGAGGTCGACCAGAAGGCCCCCGGCAAACCCGTGGTCGGCGTGAGCCTCCCTCGCAACGCGACGGACAATGATCTGGCAAGGCTCGCCGGACTGACCAGCCTGGAACGCGTGGAATTGGGCGATACGCCGAGAATCACCGACGCCGGACTCCAGCACCTCAAAGGGCTGAGCAAGCTTCGCTCTCTGAGTCTTCTGTTTGCCGTCGTGACGGACGCCGGTCTGGCCCACCTCGCCGATCTGACCGGCTTGGAACGCCTGGACCTCGGACGGACGAAGATCACCGACAACGGCCTGAAGCATCTCAAGGGTCTGGGCAGGCTCCAGGCGCTGAATCTCGCCGGGACGGTGGTGACCGACGCCGGCATGGCGCACCTCGCGGGGCTCACCGAATTGAAGCGTCTGAACGTTGGCAAGCTAATCACCGACGCCGGAGTCGCCCACCTCAAGGGCCTTGCGAAGATGGAGGACCTGGACCTGTCGGGCAACTTCGGAATCACCGACAAGAGCCTTCCTGACCTCGCGGGAATGTCGAATCTCAAGCGGCTCGACCTGTCAAACACGAAGATCACGGATGCCGGCCTTCAGACCCTCAAGGACATGACCCATCTGAGAGGGCTCTTTCTCTACCGTACCGAGGTCACCGATAAGGGCCTTGTGCACCTGAAGGGATTGAAGAACCTCAAGTACCTGGACCTCTACGCGACCAAGGTGACCCAAACAGGGTTGGACGCGATCAAGAAAGAGCTCCCGAACACGACGGTCTCCCGCTGGTAATCGATCCGTGTCGGCTGCGCGTTGCACAGAGATCGCCGTGGCCGTGGTTTGCCGGGGCGGTCGCGTGTTGATCGGCAGGCGTCGTGCGGGAGTGCCGCTGGCCGGCCTGTGGGAATTCCCCGGGGGCAAGGTCCGAGCGGGGGAGTCGCCTGGGGACGCCGCGGCACGGGAATGCCTGGAGGAGACCGGGCTGGCGGCCCGGATCGGCGATCTCTACCTCGTGAGCGAGCACGAATACCCAGAGGGGCGGGTCCGCATCCATTTCTTCGCCGCGGAGCTGATCGACCCCCCCCACCCCCCTGCCGAGCCCTTCCGTTGGGTCCCAATCGCGGAGCTGGCGGCTTATCCCATGCCGCCGGCGAATGCGGCCTTGGTCCGGCTCCTTCCATGCAACCCATAGTTGTATGCGATTATACGAGGCTGCTCTTACCTATCCTTCCTGCAATACGCCGCAAACCCCGCCTTCGCCATTTTGCACTTTTCACTCCTCACTTTCCACTCCGGCAGAAAACGCAACGTGAAGGCGCGGACGGGTTGACAGCGAGCCCCCGGAACCAGGGAAGATCGCGGATCGTCACGATGCACTACCCTCTCGGTTTCAATGAGAAGTGAGAAGTGTAAAGTGCAAAGTGCGGACTCCAATCGTCAGTTGTAGTCTAACAGACTACATGGACTCCTGGCGCGCGCCCAGGCATGGAGTGATCCGTTCGTGAGAAGTTCAGGACGGGGACGATCCGGTGCTCGCCGGGCGAGCGAAATCGGGCTTTGCGGTTTCTGTAAGACCGGGTACATTTTGCAGAGTTTACAAGCGGGTCCCCGGGGACGCCGGGTGCTGGCGACGGCAGGAACGACCGGGCCGCCGCCAAGTCACGGCAAACGCTTAGCGTTTCCGGCCGCCAGGAGGTGGGCGTTTTGCGCCGGATTGGCCTCCGGTTTGCTATCGAGCGGTGCCGTCCCGCGTGGCCGAAGGGAAGCGGCCAGCGACCCTCGACAAAAAGGGGAGGGGAAGGAGCATGGAAGCTCGACTCATTCGGGCCGTTCTCGTCGCGGCCCTGTTGCCGGTCGCCTTGGGGGCCGGCTATCGGACCCCCAACTTCATCGTCCAGACCGCCGATCCCCGCTTGGCCGAGCAGTTTGCCAAGGCCGCGGAGAAAAGCCGTCACGACCTGGCCCTCGCGTGGCTCGGCCAGCCGATGCCCGAGTGGTGGCAGCCCTGCGTGGTGACGGCCCAGGTCGGCCCGAATCTCGGGGCGGGCGCGGCGACCTCGTTCCTCTTCGACCGCGGCGAGGTCTACGGCTGGCGGATGAACGTCCAGGGCTCCGCCGAGCGGATCCAGGACTCCGTCCTCCCCCACGAGATCACGCACATGATCTTCGCCAGCTTTTTCCGCGCCCCCGTGCCCCGCTGGGCCGACGAGGGCGGGGCAACCAGCGTGGAACACCCTTCGGAACAGGCCAAGCACAAGCAGATGCTGGTCCAGTTCCTCCGCAGCGGGCGGGGCATCGCCTTCAACCAGATGTTCGCCATGACCGAGTACCCCCAGGACGTGATGCCGCTCTACGCCCAGGCCCACGCACTGACCGACTATCTCATCCAGCAGGGCGGCCGGCGGAAGTTCGTTGCCTACGTGGCTGAGGGAATGAAGACCCAGCGTTGGGGCGAGGCGACCCGCCACCACTACGGTCTCGACGACCTGGGGACGCTGCAAAACCAATGGGTGGCCTGGGTCGGCCAGGGCTGCCCTCGACTGGCTCCCAGGGACGATCAACCCGGTCGTCCGGCGGAGCCGGATCGGATGTTGGCCGCCGGCAGCCGCTTGCCCCGCCCCGAGCCGAACCTGATCTTCCGCCTCCCGCGGAGCGATCCGGCCGGGGCCATTCGCACCCAACTCACCCGGCCCCAGCCGTTCGAGCAGCCCCGGCAACTCGTCCTGGAATGGAGTCGGCCTTGACGCCGCCGACGGGCCGCGATACGTTACCCGCCCTTTTCCGAAATCCCCGGGCCGGGGCTCGTCTGGGCCCGCGACAGGCTGAGAAAGGACTCTCCGATGAAGTGCCCTCGCTGTTGGACGGAGAAGGCCTACTTGCGGCGGGTCTTGGGCTGGAAAGGCATGCTGCTGGGCTGCCTGCTGCTGCGGCCGATGAAGTGCCAGCACTGCTACCACCAGTTCGTCGTTCCGTGGTTTCTCACACTGGGCAAGCAGGTGACCGCCCCCATGCCGCGGATCGCCCCGAGCAAACGCGCCGTGGGGCTGTCGTACGCGGCCCAGCAGTGCGCCACGCGGAAGCTTCCCTCCGGGCAGACGCCCGTCAAGCCCCGCCGCGCGTGGACGCGGTCCAAGGCAGCCTGAGGGCCTGGAAAACAATTAGTTGGGAAAACAGAGAGTTTAGCATCATTATCGGGTAACCACGAAAGCACGAAAGGGCGAAAAGGCGAAATCAGGCGAGAATAGGAAGGTCCCTTTTTCCTAATCGAGCAGGAGAGACCTCAAATCGTTTCGTGCTTTCGTTCTTTCGCGTTTTCGTGGTCTCTTCGGTGTGCGGAGCGCCACGGAACCCGATATCGGGCCCGTAGGAACGATTTCCCGTGAACGCGCTGGAAGGTCTTGTCGACATCCATTGTCACGTCCTTCCCGGCCTGGACGACGGCCCGGCCGGGTGGGACGAGGCCGTGGCCACGGCCGAGGCCCTCGTCGCCGAGGGGCTCTCCACGGTCGTGGCCACCCCGCATCAACGGGGCGTTTTCCCCGCGGTTCACGGAGACGCGATTCGGGAGCGGGCCGGCAGGCTGCAAGAGACCCTCGTCGCGAGGAACATACCCCTTTGTGTGCTGCCCGGGGCGGAGATCCGCGTCGAGGCCCGCCTGACACCCCGCATCCAAAGCGGCCGGCTCCTCACCCTGGCCGATCACCGGCGGCACGTGCTCCTGGAGATGCCGGAGGAGGTGTTCCTGCCGCTCGATCGGCTCCTCGCCGAGCTCGCCGCCGCCGGAATGGCCGCCATTCTCGCCCATCCCGAACGCAACCGCGGCGCCTGGACGCAGTCCGAGCGGCTCGAGGCCCTGGTCGACCAAGGCTGCCTGCTCCAGGTGACGGCGGGAAGCCTGACCGGCGTGCTCGGGGGGCAGGTGCAAAGCTTCAGTGAGCTGCTCGTCCGCCGAGGCCTGGTCCATTTCGTCGGCACGGATGCCCATGCGCCCGGACCCCGCTGCTCCTCGCTCCGCGAGGCGCTGCGGCGCGTGGCCGAACTGGCAGGGGAGGATCGGGCCGAGGAATTGTTCCGCACCAATCCCGGCCGGGTCGCCGCAGGCCAGTCGGTCGCGCCGGGGCGCCGAAGCGCGCCGGAGTCCGGCTGGCCGCGGTGGCTCCGCAGGAGACGAGCAGGGTAAACCAGCAGGCATGTTCAAGAGCAACGTGAACCAGGACGGTCGATTGCTGTGGGGCCTGACCCTGGCCTGGCTGCTGGGCGCTGCGGCCACTGCGGCGCCGTGCCGCGCAGGCTCCCCGTGGCTTGACCAGCGGGCCGTGGGGACATTCGTCTGCCGCAGCGAGTTCCCTCTCGCGCAAATCGCGCCGCTCATGGAGGAGCTGGAACAGCTTCAGATCGACCTCGTCGAGATGCTCGGCGTCCCCCGCGCCAAAGAGCCGATCGAGCTCCTCCTTTTCCGCACCAAAGCCAACTACGAGCAACACCTGTCGCAGGACTTGCCGGGGTTGACTCGCCGGCGGGCGATGTACGTCAAGAGCGGTGGGCCAGGACGCGTCTACGCCTATCGCAGCCCGCAGTTCGAGACCGACGTCCGCCACGAGTGCACCCACGGGCTGTTGCACGCCGCGTTGCCCGCGGTGCCGCTCTGGCTCGACGAAGGGCTGGCGGAGTACTGCGAAGTCCCTCGGGAAAAGCGGGCCTTCGAGAACCCCTATCTGAGCAGTCTGCGGTGGTCGCTGTGGATAGGAAGGGCTCCCAGGCTGGAAGATCTTGAGAAAAAAGAGAAGCTGGAGAATGCCGACCGCGAGGACTACCGAAACGCCTGGGCATGGGTCCATTTCCTCCTCCACGGGCCCGCGGAAGGACATGAGGAAATGCTCGGGTTCCTCAACGATCTCCGCTTTACGACCGCCCCGAGGCCGCTCAGCGAACGCTTGCGGGACCGGATCCCGGATTTGGAGGCCAAGTTCACTACGCACTTCAACACCTGGCAGCGGCGGCCCGAAGGCACCGCGCGGCGGGTCCTCGGATCGGGCAAGTTCTAGCAGAATCATTGAGATGACCGGGGCTTCGACGCAGGCAAGCCTTAGCGGACTAAGGAGATAATCGCGGTATCCGGATGGGACGGTTTTGACTCAGGTAATCGGAGCGAGAGGCCGATAACAGAGGAGCCCCCCGGCTGGGTCTGGGCGCTTGGCTGCCTCCGCCGATTGCACGATCTTCATCGCCCGGTCCAACGGATTGGACACCACAACTCCCTATCTCAGGACGTGCAAGATGATTGGCAGAAGAATCACTGGTGGAGTCTTGGTCTTTGTGGCAACACTCGGACTTTGTCTGCCCCAGCCACTAGTGGCAGGTAGCTCAGCCCCCACGACCGTAGCGATCGATATAGCTCTCCAAAAGGACGGGCTCCTGGTAGGGCAGGTGGTGGACCCCCTTGGAAATCCCGTCGCGGGTGCCCAGGTCACGCTCACAGCCCAGGGAAAGCGACTGGCGGCGATGAAGTCCACCCCGGAGGGCTACTTTGCATTCAAAGGGCTGCGGGGTGGCGTTTACCAGGTCGTCACCGAAGAAGGGCACGGCGTCTATCGCGTCTGGTCCCCCGGGACTGCTCCGCCCGCCGCCAAGAAAGTCGTGCTCTTGGTCTCGGGCGACAACGTCGTTCGGGGGCAGGAGGGCACCCCTCCCTTGAAGGTGCTGATGGCAAACCCCTTGGTGATTGGAGCCGTGGTTGCCACGGCCGTCGCCGTGCCCGTGGCCATTCACAACGCCAACCAGCACCACAAACCGGCCAGCCCGTAAAGACGCGACAGCCTGGTCCGAACCCGTCCGGCAAGCCGCAGGAAGTAGCCTGCTCCCCGTGCGGAAATGCTATTCCGCAGGGCGGTGTCTTCGGGTAACATTCCGCCCACTTTCCTCCAAACCGGGGGCCCTATTCGTCCAAGTTTGCGCAGGCTGCGCAGCCGCCCTCGGCCGGGTTCGGCGCGGATGCCCCCTGGCAGGTATCGCCCCGGGGTCTTTCGCTGAAGGAACTGAGCAAACCCGCTCGGGATCGCATCGATGGTGCTTCCGCCACGGCGACGCACGGACGGCAACGCGACGCGATGGTGGATCGCGATGGCCGTGGCGGCCGTTGCGATCGGCGCGGGCTGCGCGCGGCACGTCTACCGGGCGGCGTGCCTGCCCAAGGAGCTGCTCGCTCCCGCGGCGGTCAACATGGAGGCGATCCACCTCGGCGGACTCTCCAACCCCTCGGATGCGCCCCAGCGGATTCAGTGCGGCGACGTGCTCGACGTGACGATGGTCACGGACTTCACGAGACTCACGACGAACACCACCCCGATCCGCGTGGCCGACGACCGAGCAGCGGCCATCCCCTTGATCGGAAAGGTCGCTGTGGCGGGGATGACGATGGAGGAGGCCGAGCGGGCGATTGCCTTGGAAGGAGTGGCCCGCGGCGTCTTCCGCACCCCCTGCGTCACGGTCACCATGAAAGAGCAGCGCAAGAACCGCATCACCGTGGTGGGGGCGGTGAAGAAGCCGGGGCTGTATGAGCTGCCTCGCGGGTCGAGCTCGCTGTTGGCGGCGCTGGTGGCCGCCGACGGGCTGAGCAAGGAAGCCGGCCCTGAGGTGGAGATCCGCCGCACCGGCATCGCCGCCGACACGATCAAAGTCAATCTCGCCCCGGCGGAGGAAGGCAGCCAAGGCAACTGCCTGCTGGAAGACGGAGACGTGGTCTGCGTCGCCAAGCGAGCGGTCAAGCCGCTGTACGTGCTGGGGCTGGTCCGCAAGCCGGGGGAGTTCGAGTTTCCCGGCAACCAGGAGTTGCGGGTGCTCGACGCGCTGGCGCTGGCCGGCGGCTGCTCGAACCAGGCGGCCGACAACGTGCTCGTGATCCGCCAGCTTCCCGGCCAGCCCGAGCCCGCCCGGATTGCCCTCGGCATCCAGGACGCCAAGAGCGGGCAAGACAACCTGCAACTGGCGCCGGGCGACACGGTGATCGTGGAACAGACGGCGTCGACCGTGGTCGTCGACGTCTTGCAGAACTTCTTCCGGTTCGGTTTTACCAGCGCGATTCCGATGTTGTAGCTTGGAAATCAGTAGGACAGGCGTCCCGCCTGTCCCCGCCCCGCCCCGGGTTTTCCGGACCGGCGAGACGCCGGTCCTACTGAACTTGCGGACGGCCTCCACTAGGTGAAAAGGAAGAGACGCGGTCGTCATGGTTGGAGAGCTGCCGGCGGAGCACGCCGAAACTGACGTCGAAGCGCAGCCGGGCCCGCAGATCGCCCACAGTCTGCTCCGGTTCGTGCTCGCCGTTCGCTATCGCAAAAACGTGGTCATCGCCACGATGGTCGTTGCCGCCCTGCTCGGGGCGCTCTACTTCGCCACCGCCACCCGCTACTACGGGGCAAAGGCCGCCTTGCTGGTGAGCCAGACCGGCCCGGACACGCTCAACGCCTCGATGACCGGCGAGGAGTCGCTGCGGCGGAACACGATGCCCACCTTCGAGAACATGATCCGCAGCGCCAAGGTCCTCGAGGGGGCGATTCAGCGACTCGGCCCGGACGATCTCGTCGACCTGGCCGGCGCTCCCCAAGGGCAATGGGTTTCCCGGCTCCAGAAGAACCTCCGCGCCAAGACCATCCGCTCGACCAGCATTCTCGAAATCACCTACGACTCCCGCGACCCTCGCGTCGCGGTGAGCGTCGTGCGGGCCGCGGTGCAGTCGTATCTCGATTTCGTGGACCAGATCCACAAGGGGACCACGGGCGAGATCCGCGAGATCCTGGTCAAGGAGCGCGGCGAGCTGGCCGACAAGCTGGCCCGCAAACAGGAGGAGCTGCTGGCGGCCCGGCGCCATTTCGCCGACATGGGCTTCCGCTCCGATGGGAAAACGCTCCATCCGCTGGTCCAGCGGGCCGTCTATTTCAACGAGGCGTTGGTCGGCGTGCAGAAGCAGCGGGTCGAGCTCGATGCCTCGCTGGCCGCGGTCGAGACTTCCGTGCGCAACGGCGAGGACCTCGGCCAGCACCTGATGGCGGTGGCCGACGCGGTCGGACGGGAACTGCTGTTGAGCAGCCTCGGACTCGGCTCCCGCGACACGGCCACCCAGGCAAGCCTCGAGCAGGCCCTCGTCGCCGACCGCGCGCAACTGGCCACCGTGCAGCAAAACCTCGGCCCCGCACATCCCGAGGTGATCGCCCTGGCCGAGAAAGTCCAGCAGACCGAACAGTTTCTCCAAGGATACCAAGAGCGGATCAACCAACGCGTCTCGGATCTCCGCAAGAGCCGGCTCGGACCCTGGCTGGTGCAGATGGTCCGGCAGAAGCTCGACGAGGTGCGGCAGAAGGAGGCCATGCTTCAGGCCAGGTTTGAAGAGACCCGCTCGGAAGCGATCGACCTGAGCGGGCAATTGGCCGAGGTCGAGACGCTGGAGCGCGACGTGAAGCGGCTGGCCGACATGAACGACGTCCTGTTGAACCAGATCGCCTCGCTCGATCTTCGCCACAGCGGCCAGGAGATCCGCGTGGCCGTGACCCAGGAGCCGGTCGTGGCGGACAAGCCCATCTCGCCGCGGTTGAGCTACGTCGCCCTGGTGAGCCTGGCGGGCGGATTCGGGATCGGGCTGGTCCTGGTGCACCTCTTGGACGCCCTGGACGACCGCTTCCGCTCGGTCGAAGAGATGCAGCGCCGGCTCGGCGTCCCGGTGCTCTCGTTAGTCCAGCAGATGCAGATGCCGGACGGCGCCGGCCTGGAAGCCCTGGTGATGCACGCCGCGCCGGCGTCGGCCGAAAGCGAGGCCTTCCGCACGCTCCGCACCGCGCTCGAGCTGGCGCACCCCGGGGCCCGGCAGATCGTCGTTTCCAGCGCCGAGCCGGGGGACGGCAAGACCACCGTCCTGGCCAACCTCGCCGTCGGCTATGCGCAGTGCGACAAGAGAGCCTTGCTGATCGATGCCGACCTGCGGCGCCCCGGCCTGACGAGCCTGATGGGCTTCCGCGGCCCCACGGGGCTCTCGGAAATCCTCCGCTCCGAGGGGGAGATCGCCGAGATGGCCCCCGCCCACATCCGCCCGTCCGGCATCGGAGGCCTCGACGTCCTCCCGTCCGGACCGCGGCCGACCCATCCGGCGGAGCTGCTCGGCAGCCCCAGGCTCTCCCAGCTCCTGGCCTGGGCGGAGACCTTTTACGACCAGATCCTCATCGACAGCCCGCCCGCCCTGGCCACCAGCGATGCCGCGATCATCGGGCGCCTGGTGGACGGAGTGATCCTGGTGGTCCACCCGGCCAAGAACCGCCGCCGCCTCGTCGTCCGCCTCGTCGAAAGCCTGAACATGCTCAAGATCTCCGTGCTGGGCATCGCGGTCAACCGGATCCACTCCAGCCGCGACCGCGGCTACTACGGCTACCACGGCAGCTACGGCTTCGAGGTCGTGTACGCTCCCGACTACGACCACGACGAGCCCTTCGAGACCACAGACCCGGCGGTCCCCGCACCGGCCGGGGACGGCGACGAGCGGAACCTCGCCGACCAATCCGGCGAAGAACCCCGCGGGCACATCGTTCCCCGGCGGGTGGCGTAGCCGGCCGGAGAACGCCCAAAACGCCACGAGGCGACATGGCAGCAGCCGGCAGACTCCCATCACGAGCCTTTTCGCTTCCGGCCGCAACCCCGCAGGGCGGTCTCCTCGGGACCCTGCCGGTCGCGCGCGGCAGACTGCTCCTCGGAATCGTCGACCTCGGATTGGCGGCCTGCATTTTTCTGGTTCCGTTGTTGATGGGCGGGCGCCATCCCTTGGGGCAGGGGGTGCTGGTGGCGGCGGCCGCGGCCTCGGCCGCGGCGTGGACCGCCCGCGAGTCCTTTCGCCCGCATCCGACGTGGCGGCGGACCGCCATCCTGCCGCTGGTCCTCCTCGGCATGCTTCTGGTCGCGATCCAACTGGTCCCTCTTCCCCAGCCGGTCCTGCGGCTTCTCTCGCCCCGCGCGCTGGAGCTCCTGCCGCTGTGGACCCCGGCAGGCGATGGGACGCCGCGCCTGGGCGCCTGGAGCACGGTGTCCCTGGCCCCCGCCGAGACCCGGGCCGGACTGGTGATCTTCGCGGCCTACGGCCTGCTGGCGCTCGTCTCGGTCCAACGGATCCAAACGATCGGCGACCTGGAGCGGCTGCTGCGCTGGTGTGCGCTGGCGGCGGCGATCATGGCCGGCTTCGGCCTGATCCAGTTTCTTGCCGGCAACGGGCGTTTCTTCTGGTTCTACGAGCATCCTTTTTCGACGACCGCCGACGCGGTGAAGGGCAGCTTCGCCAACCGGAATCACTTCGCCCAGTTCCTCGCGCTGGGCATCGGCCCGCTCGTCTGGTGGCTCCACGACGCCTGTCAGCAAGGGAGGTCTCGGCCCGAACGGCTGCCGGCGCGGACGCCTCGGGGGCGGACCACCGCGAGAAAGACCCGCAAGCCGGCCCCCGGCGAGTTCTCGTTCTCGGCGCGCGACTTCTCCGGAGGCAACCGCGCGGCGGCCCTGCTGGTCCTGGCTTTGGCGACCGTGCTCTTCGCCGGGCTCCTCTCGCTTTCCCGGGGCGGAATCGTCGCCATGCTCCTGGCCGCGCTGGTGGCCGCCGCGGTCCTCGCCCACCGCTCCTCGGCCAGAGCCAAGGTGATGGCCGGGCTCGCTGCGGCCGGCCTGGGGATCGCCGTCGCGCTGGCGATCTTCGGCTACGAGCGGGTCAGCCGCCGGCTGGAAGACCTTTCGTCGGCGTCCGTCCAGCGGCTCGACCCGGTCGAGGCCCGCCGCGCCATCTGGACGGCCGTCCTCAAGGCCATCCCTCACCATCTGCTGCTCGGATCCGGCGTGGGCAGCCACCGCACGGTCTATCCCACCTACTTCGACGTTCCCTCCTGCGAGAGCGAATTCACCCATGCTGAGAACGGCTACCTCCAGGTGACCCTGGAGACCGGGCTGCCCGGACTGGGGCTCTTGGCCGCCGGCCTGGGGATGGCTGCCTTCTGGTGCGTCGCCGGGCTGAGGAGAGCCGCCTCCGATCGTGCCGCAGCGTGCCTGGGGGCGGTCGCCGCGGGCCTGGCGGCCAACGCCGCCCACGCCGCGGTCGATTTCGTGTGGTACGTCCCCGGCTGCACGGCGATCGTTGCCATCCTCGCCGGCGGTGCGCTGCGGGCCTACCAGCTCGCCGGAAGGCCTTCGCCGCAGACCGCGGGGCATCGCGACATCGGCGTCCCCCGGCCCGCCATGGCCGCCGCCGCCGTGGCCGTGACCGTCGCCGGGGTCTGGATGACTGGGAATCGCATCGCTCCGGTGCTGGCGGAGCCGGACTGGCACCAGTTCCTCCTGCTCGAAGCGGCCCGGCGGTGGCAGCCCTGGCAATCACCCCAGGCGGCCGGCGCGGAGGCCGAGCCGCCGAGCGCCGCCGCGATCGAGGCCCAGCGCGAGCGGATTGCCCGCTTGGAGCGGGTCGTCCTCCGCCAACCCGACCATGCCAGGGCCCATCTGGAGCTCGCCCGCGCATACCTCGGCCTGTTCGACATGTCCCAAGTCGCTGCCGACAATTCGATGTCCCTGGCCAATCTCCGCGATGCGGCCATGGCGTCGCAGTTCTCCTCCCGGGAGGCTCTCTGCGAGTGGCTCAGCCGAGCCGTGGGCGATCCCCGGCTCCTGCTCGACCGGGCCCTTCGCCACACCCGCGAAGCCCTTGCGCTCTGTCCGTTGGAAGGAGAAGGCTACCTCTTTCTGGCCAAGCTCTGTTTTCTCGATGGGTCCGGGCTGTCGCAGGCGGCCTGCGTCGACCAGGCGCTTCGCGTCCGCCCGTTTGACGGGGCGGTCCTTTACGAGGCCGCGGTCGAGGCCTGGCTGGCGGGTGACACGGCAAGGTGGCTGGAGCGCCTGCGTGGGGCGTGCCGGAGCGGGCGGAAACAACAGGAACACGTCCTCCGCCGGATGATTGCCTATACACCCCCCGAGGGGATTGACGCTGTGCTGGAGCTGATTACCGGCCAGCTCGATCCCGACCTGGAGGGCCTTCGCTTCCTCCACACGCTGGCCGCCCAGCGTGCCCGGCCCGGGCAACTGGCCCCCTTGCGGCAGCTTTACGTCCGCCGGATCGAGGCCGCGGCGCAAGTTGCCCAGGGCCCGCAAGCCGCCTCGTTGTGGCTGGAGGCCCTGCCAGTCCACCGGGAGCGCTGCGACCCTGCCGAGGCCCTCCAGTGTGCGCGGAGGGCCCAGGCCTGTCACCCGGACAGCTATGACGCCCACCATCTCCTCGTTCGCTGCCTGGTCGAGCAAGGGGAACTGGCCGAAGCGGAGGGGCAATTGCGTTGGTGCCTCCAGCGGAGGCCCGGCGACGAAGCCCTCCAGCGGCTTGCCAAGGACCTCCTGCGGAAACGACTAGACCGTTCGCGCCAAGATCACGCCCAGCGGCCCGGAACCATGCGGTAGAGGAAATGGGGTTGTCAAGGACATCGTTGGTCGGTACGATCCGCCGCTCCTTAGGGCATTCTCAGGAAGCCGATCGGACTGCGCCTATGCCTGGCATCCTCAGAGTCTGGTTGTCGGTTAAAAGGCAAGCGGCCGGGGCCTTGCTGCTGGTGCCGGTGTTCGTGCTCATCTACTACGCCGGGTACTGGCTGCGATTTGAGGGGCAACTCGGGCCCGAGGAACTGGGTCGGTTCCTAAGCACGGTAGTCTGGGTGGCATGCATCAAGCTGGCGGTTTTCGCCCTGTTCCGCATTTGTGGGGGTTGGGGCAGGTCGCTTACCTTCTACGACCTCATTGTGTTGGTGGAGGCCGCCACCAGCAGCATGTTGGTGATCGTGTTGATCGATCGCGGCCTGCTCGCGGCAGGCACGATTCCCCGCAGCGTCTTCCTCCTGGATTGGGGTGCGACGATAGTCGTTCTTGGGGGCATCCGCGCGGTCCGTCGCGGTGTCCGCGAAGGGAATTGGCAATTCTTCCTCCCTTCCGATCGGGTCCCTGCCTTCATCGTGGGAGCCAACGAGACGGGGGAGTCGCTCCTGCGGGCGATCATCCGCAACGGGACTCGGACCTACCGCGTCGTGGGGTTCATCGACAACGATGCCCGGCGACTGGGGACCCAGGTCGCCGGCGTCCCGGTGGTTGGCACGCTCGAGGAGACTTGCCCGTTGGCCGAGCGCTACGGGGTCGAGGAGATCCTCGTGGCCAACGAGGGGACGTCGGGAACGCGGATCCGGCATCTCATCGAAGATGCCCGGCGGCACCACCTCCAGGTGCGGGTGCTTCCCAGCTTCGAGCAGATACTCAGCGGCCAAGTGGCGATCCAGCCCCGGCCGGTCTCGATCGACGACCTGCTCCGCCGCGAGCCGGTGGCTCTGGACCTGGAATCGATCCGGCGATGGATCGATCGCCGCGTGTTGTTGGTCACGGGGAGCGCCGGCAGCATCGGCTCGGAGATCTGCCGCCAATTGGTGCAGTTTGCGCCCCGGCAGCTCGTGCTCGTGGACCGCTCGGAGAGCGGCCAGTTCTTCCTCGAGCGGGAGCTTTGCAGGATGAACTCGCCGGTCGGGATCGAAGTCTGCATCGCCGACGTGCTCGACGGGGCGCGGATCGGCGAAGTGCTCCGCGAGCACCGGCCCCACGTCGTCTTCCACGCCGCCGCGTACAAGCACGTCCCGCTGATGGAAGCGCATCCCGGCGAGGCGGTCAAGAACATCGTCCTCGCCACCCGGCAGATGGCCGACCTGGCGGCCTCCACCGGCGTCGATTCCTTCGTGCTGATCTCCACCGACAAGGCGGTCAACCCGACCAGCGTGATGGGGGCGTGCAAGCGGGTCGCTGAGCTGTACGTCCAGTCGCTGGCCGACCGCTCGTGCTGCCGGTTCGTCACCGTGCGGTTCGGCAACGTCCTGGATTCGGCCGGCAGCGCGGTGCAGATCTTCCGCCAGCAGATCGCCGCGGGCGGGCCGGTGACCGTCACCGACCCGGCCATGCGACGCTACTTCATGACCATCCCCGAGGCCGCCCGGCTCGTGATCCAGGCCGGCGCGCTGGGCAAGGGAGGGCAGATCCTCGTGCTCGACATGGGCGAGCCGGTGCTGATTGCCGACCTGGCGGCGGACATGATTCGGCTCTCGGGGCTGCGGGTGGGAGAGGACGTGGCGATCGAGTTTGTCGGCCTGCGGCCCGGCGAGAAGCTGTCCGAGGAGTTGCTCGCGGCGGGCGAGAACCACCTTCCCACCTGCCACCCCAAGATCATCCTCGCCGATCACCGGCCGGCCAACCCCGAGTGGATCGCCGACGCGATCGACCAACTGGAGCGACTCGCCTGGGAGGCGCCGCATCGGGTCGTCGCCCAACTCCAGCGGATCGTCCCGGAATACCGTCGCTTGCCGACGCATAACGACCTTCGCCGCGCCGCCTGAGCGGCACCCGGCGGAACGACTTCATGGGAACTGGACCGCAGCAAGTCATCGACGGCGGGTGGCCTGGGGCACCCACGGGAACGGAGTCTGCGCCGAGCGAGCCGCCCCCGCGGGCCACGGGCGCAAAAGGGCCGCACTGGCTGGCCCGGGTCCGTCGCGGGCTGCACAAGCCGCCGGCGGTGATCGCCTTCAAGGCGTGCCAGGAGCTGGCCCTGGCCCTGATGCGGCCCACCTGCCGCTGGCAGCGACTGAGCCAGTCGATTGCCGCCTGGTGGAGCCCCGATCGTGTGGCGGCGTTTGCCGCCCGGGAGCCGGCCGCCGCGGTCCTCGCCCCGGATGCCTCCGCGGCCGTCCGCGAGGCGGTCCACCGGCAGCTCGTCGCTCCCGAAGCGCTTCTCGACTGGGCCCGACGCATCCGGCAGCGCCGCTTCGAGCTGTTGGGGGCCGCCGTCCCCCAGGATGGGCCGTGGCCCTGGCACGAGGACTGGCGCTACGGACACCGCTTTGCGCCGGCCTACTTCCGCGGCTACGACTTCTATCGCCGTCGCGCGGACGAGCCCTGGGACGTGAAGATCCCCTGGGAGCTGTCGCGATTGGGTTTTCTGCTGCCGTTGGCCCAGGCCGCCGTGATCGAGCCCGAGGGGGGTTGGCGGGACACGGTGCTCGACGTCGCGGCCGACTGGGAAAGGTCGAACCCGCTGGCGTATTCCGTCGCGTGGCATCCGATGGAGGCGTCGATCCGCGCGGTGAACCTGGTCTTCCTCCTGGAGATGTTGCAGTCGAGCGCCGCACCCGCGGCGATCGCGCCGCTGGTGCGACTCGTGGCCAGCCACGGGGAATTCGTCTGGCGGACGCTGGAATACACCGACGTTCGGGGGAATCACTACGCCGCCAACCTGGCCGCGCTGGCCGTGTGCGGGCTAGCGCTGCGGGGATGGTATCCGCGGGCGGAGCGATGGCTGGCGCACGCCGCGGCGGCGATCACGGGCGAGATCCCGCTGCAACTGGCGCCGGACGGCGTCCACCTGGAGAAATCGATCGCCTATCACCGGCTGGTCGCCGAGCTGTTCCTGGTGGCGGCCATCGCGCTGGCCCGAGCCGGGATGCCCATCCGCCCTGCCGCCAGTGCCCGGCTCCACCAGGCCTGCCGCTACACGGCGGCGTGCATTCGGCCCGACGGCCTGGTGCCCAACGTCGGCGACAACGACGACGCGAGGGTGTTGGCCTTCGACCCCGTCCCGCCGCGGGACCACCGGCCGCTGGTCGGCACGGCGGCCGCATTCTGGTGCGACGTCCTCCTGAAGGCAACCGCCGGACGGATGCCGATGGCCCTGCCCTGGCTTCTCGGCCCCACCGGACTCGGCGCCTGGCAGTCGATGGCCGAGCTGGCCCTCCCCGACTTCGACGAGTACTTTTTCACCGGCGGCGTGGTCGTCGCCCGGCACCGCGGGGCCATGCTGTGGATGGACGTCGGCGAGGTCGGTCTGGCCGGCCGCGGCGGGCACGGACACAACGACCTGTTGAGCTTCGAGCTCGTGCTGGGCGGCCGGCCGGTGGTCGTCGATCCGGGCTGCCCCGTCTATGCCGGCGATCCGGACAGGCGGAACCTGGCGCGCAGCACCCGCTATCACAATGGCCTTTGCGTCGACGGCGCCGAGATTGCTCGCCTGGGCGGCATCTGGGAGATCGCCGGCGATGCCCTGCCGCGCGACGTCGCCGTGCAATCCGACGGGCAGGGCCTCGTGATCCGCGCCGCTCACACCGGCTACCGCCGGCTGGTGGATCCCGTGCTGCACGCCCGGCAGGTCCGCTTCGATCCTCGCCGCCAGCGCTTCGTCTGCCAGGACACCCTCCGGTGCCAGGGCAAGCACGCCGTCGAGCGCTATCTCCACCTCGACCCGGCCGTCCAACCGACCGCCGGGGGCGACCGACTGGTCCTGGCCAGCGGCGGCCGCCGCTGGGTCCTCACCTGGGACGACGGGGCCCAGGTCCGCTGCGAGTGCGGCTGGGTGAGCCCCGGCTACGGCGTCACCAGCGATTCCACGATCGTCGTCCTGGCCAACCGCATCGAAGGCACCACGGAGCTGGAGTTCGCCATCCAACCCGAGGGGACACTAGGGGAATGAAACAGGTTCTGCTCTCCGCAGCCGGCCGGGTGGAAGTGGTCGAGGTCCCGGTGCCGATGTCTCCGGACGACGGCGTCCTCGTGCGCAACGCCTATTCGCTGATCAGCAGCGGGACCGAGTCGGCCGCCGTCACCCGGCACGGCGGAGTGCTGGGACTGGTGGAGAAGGTCCGCGGCTCATCGGGCCGGGCCCGGCAGGTCTGGGACATGGCCCAGTCGATCGGCCTGAAGCGGACCTGGGAGATCGTCCAGGCGCGGCTCGCCGAGCACACGCCGATCGGGTACAGTAGCGCGGGCCAGGTGGTCCAGACGGCCGCCAGCTCGCCGTTTGCCGTGGGCGACCGCGTGGTCGCCATGGGGACCGGCTACGCCAACCACGCCGAGTACGCGGCGGTGCCCCGGGCGTTGGCGGCCCGGGTGGCCGAGGGGGTCTCGCTTCGCCAGGCCGCCTTTGCCGCCTTGGGGTGCATCGCGATGCAGGGCATCCGCCGGCTCGAGCTCACCCCCGGCGAGCGGATCGCGGTGGTCGGCTTGGGCTTGATCGGCCAGGTGTGCGCGCGGTTGCTGGTGGCGATGGGCTACGAGGCCTTCGGCATGGACGTGGAAGAGCGGCGGGTGGCCAAGGCCCTCGAAGTGCCCGGCGTCGACGCCTGGACCATCGGCGAGGCCGACGTCGTCCGCCTGGTCCGCGAGCGGACCGGGGGCCAGATGCTCGACGGCGTGGTGCTCTGCGCCGCGACCCCAAGCGACGAGCCGGTCCAATGGGCCTGCGATCTGTGCCGCCCCCGCGGCCGGATCTCGGTCGTCGGCGACGTGGGGCTCGGTCTGGCCCGGGCCAAGATGTACACGAAGGAGCTCGAACTCAGGCTTTCCTGCTCCTACGGGCCCGGCCGCCACGACCGGGCCTACGAGCTGGCCGGGCAGGATTATCCCATCGGCCACGTCCGCTGGACCGAGGGACGCAACCTGGAGCTGTTCCTGCGACTGCTGGAGACCGGGCGATTGGATCTCGAACCCCTGGTGAGTGCCTGCGTCCCGGTGGCCGACGCCCCGGCCGCCTATGCCAGGCTGAAGCAGGGCGATTCCAGCGTGTTCGGCGTGCTCTTGGACTACGGCCCGCCGGGCGAGCCGGCCGCGCCCGTGCCCCGCACGCTCCGCCTCGTCCGCAGCGGCGGCGCGGCCCAAAGCCGATCGGACGGGAGAATCGCTCTGGGCGTGATCGGCGTGGGCGGATATGCCAAGGCGGTGCATTTGCCGAACCTGCGGCGGCTTGCGGCGCGATTCGACGTTCGCGGGCTCGCCAGCCGCAGCGGCGCAACCGCGGCCGTGGAGGCCCGCCGGCTGGGAATCCCGATGGCCACCAGCGACTACCGCGAGCTCCTGGCCGATCCCGCCATCGACGCGGTGCTCGTGGCCACGCGGCACGCCTCGCACGCCGCGATCGTGCTCGACGCCCTGGAGGCCGGAAAGCACGTCTTCGTCGAGAAGCCGATGACCACCACCGTCGAAGACGGCGAGGCGATCGTCGCCAAGGCCGCGGCCACGGGGCTGGTGGTCCGGGTCGGGTTCAACCGCCGCTTCGCGCCGCATCTGGTGGCGATGCGCGAGGTGATCGGCACGCGGGGAGCGAGGCTGCTCACGGTGCGGGTCAACGTCGGCGCGCTGGGCGACGACTGGAGCAACACGCCCGAGGAAGGCGGCCGCTTGTTGGGCGAAGGCGTTCACTTCTTCGACCTGGGCCACTGGTTCTTCGACGCCCAGCCCGAGTCGCTCGCCGCCGTCATCACCGGGGAGCCGACGGCCACCAATCCCAACGTGGCGATCCTGGTCCGCTATCCGGGCGGGTGCGCGGCCCAGATCGTCTACACGACCCTGGGGCACAAAGGGCTGGGCAAGGAATACTACGAGGCGCTGGGCAACGGCCGGTCGGTCCGCTGCGACGATTTCCGCACGCTTTCCGCCCACGGCGCGGCGGTCTCGGTCCGCCGCCGCGACCGCGGCGACAAGGGTCAGCTTCGCGCCCTGGAGGAGTTCGCCGCCGCGATCCGCGGCGAACCGTACGCCGTTGTCGGCGCCGACGCCGCGGCCGGCCTGTTGGCCACGCGGATGGCCCTGGCGGTTCCGGCCAGCGCCCGCACGGGCGAGATGGTCCGGCTTGCGTCGGAGGGTTCGGGGCTCAGGGTCCAGGGTTCAGGGTTCAGGGTTCAGGATTCAGGGTTCAGGGTTCAGGCGACCGGGTAGCGGCGGGGCTTGCCCCGCGCGAGCAACAGCGCAATCGTCGAACACCGATGTCTCACTTCCGGGGAATAGAACGATGTGCGGCATAGCCGGGGTGATCAGAATCGTGCCCGGCGAGCCCGTCGCCGAGGAGCTGCTGGCGGCGATGGCCGAGACGATGGCCCATCGCGGGCCGGACGACCAGGGCGTGTGGGTTTCCGCCGACGGGCAGGCCGGGCTGGCCCATAGGCGCCTGGCGATCGTCGATCTCTCCCCCGCCGGACATCAGCCGATGGGCAATGCCGACGGCTCGGTCCAGGTCACCTTCAACGGCGAGATCTACAACTTCCGCCAATTGCGGCGCGAGCTCGAGGCCCGCGGCCATGTGTTCCGCTCGCAGTGCGACACCGAGGTCCTGGTCTACCTGTACGAGGAGCTGGGGGAGGCGATGGTCGAGCGGCTCGACGGCGACTTCGCCTTCGGCATCTGGGACGACCGGCGGAAGCGGCTCCTGTTGGCCCGGGACCGCGCCGGCGTGCACCCGGTCTATTACACCCAGGTGGGCGACACGTTTCTGTTTGCCTCGGAGATCAAGGCGCTCTTGCGGCATCCGGGCGTCGGCCGGGAGATCGACGAGCCGTCGCTGTACCACTACCTGACGTACCTCGTGGCTCCGCCGCCGCGGACGCTGCTCAGAGACGTCTACAAGCTGCCGGCGGCCACGACCTTGGTCCTTTCCCCGGGCACGCCCGGCGCGGTGCCGGCAATCCGCAAGTACTGGGAGCCGCTCCCCGGGCAGTACGAGGTCGACGGCCGGGCGATGGACGAGCAGCTCGCGTGGCTTTTCCAGCGGGCGGTCGAGAAGCGGCTGATGAGCGACGTGCCGGTGGGTGTGCTCTTCTCCGGCGGGGTCGACTCGACGCTCAACGCGGCGTCGTTCCAGAAGCTGATCCACCCGGGGCGGGTCCGCACGTACACCGTGGGTCTGTCCGGCACGCGGCCGCTGTCGGACGAAAGCGAGTCGGCCCGGCAGATGGCCCGGCGCCTGGGGACCGAGCACCACGAGATCCACATCACGGAGAACGACCTGCTCGAGACGGCCCAGCGCTTGGCCTACCTTCAGGACGAGCCGATCTCGGACCCGGTGGCGGTGCCGCTGTACTTCGTGACCCGGCTCGCCCGGGAGACGGGCACGATCGTGCTCCATGCCGGCGAGGGGGCCGACGAGCTGTTCTGCGGCTACGACGGCTACCGTCACGCGCTGGAGCGGATCCGGCGGCTCTGGCGGCCGGCCACTCGGCTGCCGCGGCTCGCCAGCGCGCTGGGGTCGGGGCTCCTTGGCCGCTCCTGCTGGGCGAGGCACCGGAAGATGGCCGACGTGCTGGGCCGGGCGTCGCGGGGCCAGGAGTTCTTCCTCTCTTCGGCGGTGGCCTATTTCGAGGGAGAGAAGGCGGGAGTCCTCGCGCCCGACTTCCGCCGCCGGCTGGCCGGCCTCGACTCCTTCGACGTGGTGGCGCCGCTCTACCGGCGGGTCGCCGAGGCCCACCCCGGGGCCAGCGACCTGGAGAAGATCACGTTCCTCGAGCTGCAACTGCGGCTCCCCGAGCTCTTGTTGATGCGGGTCGACAAGATGGCGATGGCCAACAGCGTGGAGGTCCGCGTGCCGTTCTTGGACCGCGACCTGGTGGACTTCGCCCTCTCCGTGCCCGAATCGTTCAAGCTCCGCGACGGGGTCCTGAAGGAGCCGCTGAAGCGCCTGGCGGCCGGGCACGTCGAGCGCGAGCTGGTCTACCGGCCCAAGCGGGGATTCGCCGCGCCGATCCAGGAATGGTTCCGCTCGCGGCTGGGGGATCATCTCGGGGATCTGTTGGAAGACCGCTCCGCGGAGCTGGGCCGCTTCTTCAACCTGGCCGCTCTCGGGCAGCGCCTCCGCCGCGGCCCCGGCACGGTCAACCAGGCCTTCCAGCTCTGGGTCGTCTACAACTTCGCCAACTGGTGGCGGAGCATCGTGGAGGTTTCGGCCGATGCCTCGGGCCAGAGTCTCGGCCGGGCCGGCCAACGCCGGGCTCGGCAGCACCCATGGACACTCGCGCGAGCATGATGGCGGCTTCCACGACGCCATGGGCGCAGGAGAAACTCCGGGAAGGGTCTGCGCACGACGACCGGTACCGGCGGCTGAGGTCCACCTCATTGAGGCGGTATTCGCCGGGGGACTACGAGCGGGAGGTGGCCACGCCCAGTTACCTGGACCACAGCGGCGTCTCCGGCGACGTCAACGCCGTTTTCCTGGCCAGGGTTTCCGCCCTTGTGCGCGGACGCGATCCCTCGGCGGTTCGCATCCTCGACTACGGCTGCGGCATGGGCAAGATGTCGGTCTACTTGGCGCAGCAGGGTTTCCGAAACGTGTACGGGTTCGACCTCTCCCGCGTGGGAGTGGCCTTCGGCAGGGAGCTTGCCGAACTCCACGGCTTGTCGGACCACGTGCACTTGGCGGCAATGGACGCCGAGGCGCTCGGCTTTCCGGACGACTGCTTCGACCTGGTCTTCGGAAAGGCCGTGCTGCATCATACCATCAAGTATGCCCGGACGGCGAGGGAGCTGTGGCGGGTCATGAAGCCGGGTGCCCGCGCAGTGTTCAAGGAGAACCTCGGCAACAACCCGCTGCTGAGGCTCGGCCGGTTCTACACCATGCACCTCCGCGGCCAGCATGGGGACGTCAACATCACCTCCAAGATGCTGGCGCAGTACGCCTGCCGGTTCAGCTCGGTTGAGGTCGAAGCGTACCACTGCTTCTACATGGCGAAGCGGCTGTTCTGGCGTGCGGGAGAGCAGGCCGCCTGGCGCAAGGCGACGATGCGGCTGCTCAAGTGGCTGGACGATCATTCGGTACACCGCGTGCCGGCACTGCGGGAAATGCTCTGCGGCGACGCGATCTTTACGCTGGTCAAGTAGCGCGGTCGAGCGATGCTGTCCGTCAGGGACCCTCTCGAATTCTTCAATGCGAAGTACCGGTCGTCCGCCGATCCCTGGTGCGTGGGTGAGATCACCTGGCGGAAGACCTATCAGGAGATCCTCCGCATCGTCGCCCGGCTGAAGCGCGGCGGATACCGGGCGGCGCTCGACGTGGGCTGCGGGACCGGGCATCTCAGCGAGGCCCTGGCGGCCTTCTCGCAGCGGGTCGTGGGGACCGACATCGCCGAGACCGCCATCGCGCTGGCGCGGCGCAAGCACGCCTGTCGCGAGAACTTGGCGTTTCATCTCTGGGACGTGCGCCTTCCGCCGGGCGAGGAC
>Ga0153916_10000417_pt1 | contig 28437 bp, 62 predicted proteins | sample Opewatmetagenome_FD_109642 | JGI IMG/M metagenome (GOLD analysis project Ga0153916, IMG submission 109642) | Freshwater wetland microbial communities from Ohio, USA - Open water 3 Core 3 Depth 4 metaG | ecosystem: Environmental > Aquatic > Freshwater > Wetlands | place: USA: Ohio, Lake Erie...
ACAACTTAAAGTATCTTTCCTCATCACAGTATTCATAGTTATTCTTTTAGTAGCATCTGGTGAATCTGCACAGAATCAGTATTATGATTATCAGAATTTCGGCTATGGTTATGGCTACGGTTATGGGTATGGGTATGCAGGTACAATAACACCAAATCCTGATAATTCTGGAAGTAGTGACGGCACTTATCCTAAGAACTATGGCAAGAGCAGCGGAAGTCATGCAAGCTATTACACACCAACTCCAGCACCAACAGAGCCAGAGCAGATACAATCAACTCAAGAAGTTGTAGCAACTCCGGATATTACATCAGCACCAGAGCAGACAGAGCGAGTATATGAAATACCAGGCTTTGTGTTATTATTATCAGGAATTGCTTTTATGACACTTTATCTTATTAGAAGGAGATAACTATGAGCAAAGATAGAACAATAGTCAGAATAGCCTTAATTTCAATCCTATTAGCTTTTATTATCATGCTTTCAGTGAATCCTGTTTCTGCTCAGGCATGGTGGAACAATAACTGCACATATCGTTATCAATCATTAGTATCATCTGCTGTTATCCCTTATCAGTATCCGGTGTATATTTCAAATGCTGTTGGTAATAATGATGAAAATCACATTTATTTCAATGGACTTGTAAACAATAATTACTCAAACGTATTTTTCGTTCAGAATTCAACCATAAGATATTATTTTATTGAGAATTCAACGACAAATCTTACTTGGGTCAATGTTACTTCATCCGATACCCTTGAAGTTTACTATGGTGGTATATGTGCTGGTAATGGCAGTGAATACAACAACCCAAATATGACATTTCCATTTTTTAGCAATGGAGATAGTTTAGATAATTTTACTGTTATGGCAGGTTCTCCAGCTGCAGCGAGTGGAGAGATTACTCTTACAGGTGCTGCGGATGAAATACTACGGTCTAACATGACATTTGGCGTAAATACTGCTATTCGTACAAGAATGAAGCTAGTTGGTTCTGGTGCTGGAAGCACGGGGTTTGGATATACTCAAAGCACAGGAGTTATCTCTGCTTCAATTCCAGAGGCAATCATGCAGGAATATGATGGTATTTTGTATTTCCAAACATATAATACTGGACTATCTCAGGTTAATTTAGGTGCTTCGGATGACGCATATCACACTTTTAAAATTGCACGTAATAGCCTTACATCTACTTTATTGTATAGGGATGATACTTTATTGTATACCCAGGCAAATCAAATCTATTCTGATCCATTATATTTTCATTATCAGGTACACAATACAGGAGATTCGGCAGTAGTTGATTGGGCGTTTTTATTGAATTTCACATATCCTGAACCAGAATTGGGAATCTTTACGTCTATTTTATTATACTCTCCTGAATCCGGGCAAGATTTCAGCGTTCCATATCCTCCATTGCTGCATGATATTGATTTTTCTTGGATTAATCTTTCAGCTGACTATTATTCCTTTCAAGTTGCAACAGACAGCTCTTTTAATGTATTGGTAAAGGATATCCTTGTTGATACCAATACAACAACTCAAGCTCTTGAGACAGGTACTTATTATTGGAGAGTAGCAACATACAATATTACAACAGGTCTAGGTGGATATTCAAGTGCTTACACATTTACAATCACGCCTACTTATTCCACTACAAACACAACAATTCACGGTATAGTATATCAATTTGTGAATAATACAAAAATACCTTTGACTGGAGCTACAGTTTATTTATATAATACTTCTTATTCATCACAGCAAACAGTAGGTAGCAATGGGTATTTCTTATTCCCAAATCTTGTCAATGAGACGGTATATTATATAAAAGCCTCATTAAAAGATTATCAGACAAGCGAAATAATAACTATAACCACAGGCAACGGAACAACAACAACATATAACATAGAATTAAGACCTGCGGAACCCACATATTTTGAGCCGGATAAGCAATATGTGTTGTTTGAAACAAGATGGCTTTATTGTTTATTCAATTGTAGCGTCCCGGGAACTACAATTACAGTCTATAAATATGGAGAGGCAACCGAATACTTGTCAGGAATAACTGACAGCACTGGTTCGATATCATTCTTATTGTTTAAAACCCAGCTATATCGGATTACAGTAATCAATTCAACTGCTGGAATCAATCAAGAGATGACACTATACCCGAAAGACACTTCCTATATCATCCTCATCACAAATACAGATACACCTTTCCAGGACCATACAGTCTTAGAGAAGGATGCAATAACCACAAATGTTACCAAGTCAATAATCAATACAACCCATGCTTATGTCAATGTGACTTACAATGATACATTGAATCAGACAACAGCTATTACTATTTATCTGAATCAAACCAATTCAACAATGCTAAGCTCATTCACAACTACTGGAAATGCTACACACAGCTTTTTATTGAGCAATTATTCAGGGCAATCATATTTCGTGCATATTGTTGCAACTCATTCGACGTATGGGCAAATAGATAATACTTATTCTGTAATGTTTGAAAAGAGCAGTGTTGGAATAGATGGAATTCCACAAGAGCTATGGCTATGGTTCATGATAGGCATTATGTTTTTTACAGGTGCAATATTTACGGCATCCACAGCAGAAATAGGACTTATCATAGTGTGTGCTGAAGGCTGGATAGGATTAGCAGCAGGAGCGTTTAGCACTTTAAATACCACCCAATTCGGGATAGGTCTTACTCTTGTAAGCATTATAGCAATCATGGCTTATATGAACCAGGTAAAGAAAAAGGAAGGTTACACATGAAGATTTATGAGTTTGCTTTATTAGTATTATTGTTCTCAGGAACAGTAACTTTATTTAATTCTCTTGGTATCTTTGACCACAACCTTAATAAACTTGATTATAATATCACAGAATCACAGGCGCAGGGGATATACCAGGTTGGACCAGATTCAGAGATAGGCTCAAAAGATTCGTGGTATGATAAAATAGAATCTGGCATTGATTTCGTTATGAAATTAATGGGTCTTGCAGCAAATGCATTATCTCTTGGGCTTAATATAGGAGGGATATTCTATACTTATATCCCTAATCAGGTAGGATTGGCTATAAATGTCCTTATAACAGGCATATCCTACTTTGTTTATATGTGGGGTGGCTTCCAGATATGGCGCCGATTCTCATCAAAAGGAGCAGATTAAATGAGATTATTACTTACAGTTATATTTTTAGCTCTATTGATAATCCCAGTATCTGCATGGACTCCTCGCAATAAAACTGATGCAAACGATACACATGCTGCACTGAATACTACATGGATGACTAACCTTACTCAATCTATCAGCTTTAATCAAAGTGGCTTTACGTCATTCTTTGGAGCTTTAACATTGCCTTATACTTCAATGATGGGTAATCTGTTCTATCTATTCGTTTATGTGCTTCCATTGGCTGTAATATGGGTCAGGCAAGAGAAAGCATTGATACCAGTTGGTTTATCCATTCTATTTGGAGCATTGTTATTATCACAACTTCCTGAATCATGGCAACTTCCAGCAGAATTGTTTATGATAATAACTGTCATTGGCTTGTTATATTCAATGTTCAAAGAGAGAGGTTAAATTTATGGGTAAAATCTACGTAGATATGACAATAAGAACTGGCAGAAATCAAAAGCCAATAAGAATAAATAATGTTAATCATCGAAAAGCAATGGAAGAGTTAAGAGAGATTATATGCAAGTATGGATGTGAGTAAAATTAGAAAGACAAATGTTAAATCAAAAGACTGTTTTGCTTCTATCTGTCAAGCACTTAAAAGAAAAGGGCATGAATGTGATTTAGTAGATATAAGAGCATTAACAGATTCAAAGTTATCATGCCATGAGAATAAAAAGAATGTTCTTAAACAAATTAAAGTATCTGTTGGCGAGGATTATGGAAGATATGCAGGACAATATGAGGAATTTGCACGAAGTTATAGCAAGAGCAAAGTTAAAAAACCATGCAATCCTCCAATTAAAGTAAAAGGGTATTGCAAAAAGAAATGTACTATTAAAGTAAAACCATATACAAGATCTTGCCCTACAAAACTGTATAGGTGAATGATATGGCAAAGCGAAAAGGCATATATCTAAAACCTAAGCAAGTAGCCAACATTATCCTTGCAGCTCGGGGAAAGTCAAACTGTCCCATTGCTAAGGATTATGTAAAAAAGATTGATAAAAAATATAAGTTGAAAAAGAAATAGTTAAGCTTTCGTGATTTTTACTTTTGCATGTGGTATTCTTTTCTTAGTCTCTCTCGCCATCCTTTTAGCCTGTGAACGCTCAACAGGGACACTTTTAATCGTGTCGCAAACAGTTGCATTTACTTTGTATTTCGCCATTTGGTAATTACCTCTATGTATAATTTATTCTGAATATAGATAAATTTATCTATCAATAGATAACATCCCTGTAATCATCACCAAGCACACGCCTTCTAACAGTATTTGATTTTTCCTGCTTGCTTGTCTTATCTGATTGTGAGATAAGTAGTTGTTTTATTTTTTCTGTTATAAGTGTGAAACGTGCTTGCCTATATCCACAAGGACAAACAATTGGAGAAGCGGAGATTCTTATTTGAAATAATACACATCCTTCTCCATCTTGTGTAACACACTCACAACATCCATAATATCTCTCTTCATTTTCATTCATATTAGCTCTCCATTATCGCTCTTTGTTTTCGTTTTCTTGCTTCATATCGTGCTTTTTGAAGTTGAGTAAGTGCATGTTCATTTGTGCAGTTTAAAGTTTTATTTTTTGTTGGGAATACTTCATAGTTTTTATACCTAATCGAATGAGAAAAGCTAATTGATCCAGTCGTGATTCTACAAGAAATATGTAACCTTGTGCTCATTCCATCATCTATTTTAATACAGATGATTTTTTGTCGTGTATGTAATCTATGATCTTTTCTTCCGCGTTTAATCATGTTGCATGCTGCAATTGTATCTGGAAGCACCATTACTAATTTCCTTCAATTATCGCCCTTGCTGCCATGATGCGCACTTTCTTGCTCATGTTGCCGACTTCTGATGTAGTATAATACTTGATTTTTGGGTGCTTTGCTTTCAGGCGCATTTTAATATCTCTGAATTTGGCATAGTTCTTCTAATGTCATAATTCTATCTTTCAGTTTACAAATCTCATCTTGAAGTGTTTGAGCTACCCAATGATATCTCACCCTTCCATGTATCCTCTTTGATTCTTCGACTGCTTCTTTATATTCCATATTTTTTCTCCTCCATATTTTCAATCTCCTTACTTTTAAGGAGGGCAGGAATGACAAGGATTGGTACGGAAACATTCCTGCAACATAGATAACAACTCAATGGTATTTATAGTTTGTCCTATTTGTGTATGAGTATTGCCAAAAATGTCCAATAAGCTTATATTATTGTAATGATATATGATTGAAATGTCCTTTATTAGTGGAAGTAGGACAGGATGATGCAATGTTACAAAAACTAAAATTTGAAATGAACCAAAGAAGCGACTGGTTTCTTGGTGTTGTTGCTCTAAGGGGGCTTGATTCTTTATGTAATTTAATAGAACCGATTAATATCTTTGGAGTTATAATTGGTTTATTTATAACATATAGATTATGGCAAAGAAACCGATTTTGGAGAAATGTGTCTGTTTATATTGGAATTCCTTTAAGTCTATTGTTAGGATTATATAATATTAATGAATATGATTATTCGGGAGAGTTTATTGTTATAGAAGTATTCATATATCTAATACTATTTGCAAAATCGTGGAATGAATTCACATATACAGATAAGGTTTAAATATGAAGTTACAAAGCGACAAGTACAAATCTGGAGAGAAAGCACTTTCCAGAAAAGAGTATGAAAAGCTCATATCAGTCATAGATAATATTGAGGATGAGCTTCTTATCAAAATGGCAATAACTACAGGACTTCGCCGGGAAGATCTCTGTAATATCAAGGTTAGCAATATTAACATTACTGACGGAATACTTACATTTCATGAGCAAAAGAAGAATCTTGATAGGGCAATACATCTTCATCCTGATGTCTTACAACTTATCAAGAAATTCCTTAAGACACAGGATAAAAGAGAGAAGCTATTTTCCTTTGGTGGCAGGACTGCATATAGGCACTTAAACCATTGGTGTGTAGTTGCTGGAATACCAGAAAGGCCATTTCATGCTCTTAGAGCCACATGCGTTAAGTTCTATCAGGCCGCTGGATGGAATATAGAGCTTGTGAGTGCTCTTACTGGAGATTCTATAAGAGTGATTCAAGAGCATTATGCAACACCTACAGATGGAGATATGATGGATGCAATAAGGAACAAGTCGATAATATGAGGTGATAGGAAATGAAAACAAAAATCGCGAAGATAGAAGTAACAACTTGCTTATTATGCCCTTTCTTTGATTCTAAGTATGATTATTGCAAGTTTAATGAAGTTTCATTTAATCCATTATCGACATATAATATAAAAATGAATGATAACATACCTACTTTTTGCAAGTTGCAAGATAAGGAATGAATATGAAGCCCACATCAGCAATCCGCAAGCATAAATACATCAAGCCATCTAATAAAGAAATAATCGAGCAATACTTAGAAGAGTGTGATTTTAATGATGAATGTGATAGATGTGGAAATCTGAAACATGAAAGATCATGGGCTAAAATGACAGGCTTTGATAATGAAGTTGATTTTTATTTATGTCAATCGTGTGCTTTAGAATATTCAAAAGAAGCTTTAAAACACAAAGGCATGGTTGAAGGCATGGGATAGGCTGCATGGGATTGCGTGATGAGGTGTGAATGGCTGGATGTGTGTTCAATGATTATACAGAACAAAATTCAATTACTACAAATAAGCACCTTACCAACGAAAGTTTTTCTAATTTCTTATAAGATTGCTCGTAGAATAATAGAACAAAATCATTACTTAAGATATGCTCCCCCCGGATGTAAGTTTTGTCTTGGGGTATATGCTAATAATGAACTTATGGGGGTAATGATTTGGGGGCATCCAATAGCAAGACTTGAAGAACAAGACAATACACTTGAGCTAACACGCATGTTTTTATTTGATAGTCCTAAGAACAGTGAATCTAGAGCTTTATCATTGGCTGAAAAATGGATAAAATTACATAGAACCGAACGAAGATTGATAGCCTACTCTGATACTTATCAAGGGCATACTGGGTGTATTTATAGAGCATCAAACTGGAAGATAATAGGTAAGATAAAAGCCAAGAGTTGGTCTAAAAGCAGAAGGGATCGGAGAGGAACTATAGGGGGAGATAAAATAAAGTTTGAAAGGATTATCGATGAGTGAATGTGTGCTTTTGATGCATGAAAGGTAGACCCTCATGGAAAGGTATATAAAATAGTAGTTACATTCCATGAGGTGAATATGTCTGATAGTAAATACAACTTCTTAGATAATAAGGTTTGCGATACTATCAGTCATTTATTGTCATTGAGCATCAGAAAATTAGCAGAGTTAACCTGCGCACCCGGCAAAGCCATCTATAGAGGTGAAAATAAATTAAAGATAGCTGATGCTCTTGATAATTATAGTCTGAGAGTACAAATGACAGAGCAGAAAAAAACAATCGGTCAAATTAGAAAGCGAGTATCGAAAAAATATAATATACTTGCTACTGGTTGCAAAGACACTGCTTTGTTTCTGGGCAAAATCCCAGACTTGACATATAGTTTCTTCCTTGCGTGCTTGCGGCGTAATAATCCCGGATCGGGGCTCTATTTGAGTGCGTTTAAAATATGGGCATGAATCCATACGAAGTGACTGGCAAGGGTCTTGGCTATATGGCTTGATTTGTATTCCCTCAAGACAATGTTATTAAAAGCAATATTATATATATAATATATATAGATGATAAAATGAGTAATATAGAGCTATATGATGATGAAATAGAAGTATTATATCAATTATTGTGAACTTAACTCATAAGTTGAGATTGGAGATCTGAATAAAATCATAAAGTGCTTCTTGGACTATGAAAAAGCCCTAAGCAATATGATTTTGTACTTCTAAGGAGAAGCCTCTTCCGAATGGGCCCATAATTCCAACTAAATCATTTACTGTATACTTATGAAGTTCGCCTGTAGTCTTGCCTGAATTTCTTACTGTAATTCTCAAAATATCATCATCACAATCCGAAATACTCATTGGGATATTATCTGGCGTATCAAAATCTAAATCTATTTTAGAATTTTTAGCGTTGGGAATCCATAGCATTAATAGATTTCCTGGTTTTGCATTCTTACTAATAATTTTACTCTCAATTTCAGATAAGTAAAATGATTTAACATGGTGGTTCTCTGCAACGATTTTTATTATTTTCGCTGCAATTGGCACCATTTCTTTATTAGATGACATTTTTAGACCTGATTAATGTAGCCATTTTAAGGCATGTCCCCGAAAATCATCTAACGATTTATAATTCTTTTTTGTCATGTATTCCTTTAATTGTCTAACTGATTCATCAAAAACAGCCAAATCATTTTTCGCAGCGGTTCCTATTTGAACACATGTTGCTCCAATTAATAAAAACCTGACAATATCGAACCCATTGATTATACCTCCAACCCCAATGACTGGTATTTCTTCTTTAATTTGTCCATTTCTTTTCATTTCTCTTATCTTTAAGACAATATCTGTGACTTTTCTCAATGCGATGGGCCTGATAGCTGCTCCTGATTGACCTCCAACTAAGTTTCCTAGGACTGGCCTTTCAAATTCTGGATGAATCTCTAAAGCTTGAATCGTATTAATAGCTGATATGGCATCTGCACCACTACGAATAGCTACTTCTGCAAATTCCGTGATATCCGTTACATTAGGAGACAATTTAACAATGATAGGGATTTTTATTGCTTTTTTTATATGGCTAATAACTTCTTCTGTTCTATCTAATTGTTGGCCTATCAGAAGTTTTCTACTTCTACTGTCAGAATGAGGGCATGAAATATTTACTTCCAATATCTTCGATCCTGTTTGTTCAATTGCTTTTGCAACTTCTGAAAACTCCATCTCGTTGCTTCCAAATATGCTTGGAATTATTGGAGTATCAATATCTTTGATATCGTTTAATTCATTTATAAACTCTTTATATCCGGGATTGGGTAGACCCATTGCGTTTAATAAAACATTTTCCATAGGCTCTATGGCTGTCGGCCCATTATAGCCATTTCGTGGTTCAACTCCAATACTTTTGGTAATTAAAGCGCCAGCGCCATTTTTTGACACCCTTCTTAGAGACCCAGCAGTACCTCCAAGAACACCCGAAGCCAGCATTGTTGGATTCTTTAATTTAATTCCACAGACATTTACTGAAACATCTACTTTATCCATATAGGAATGGCTACACACATTTCTAATCCTTATTAACTTTTCGTATAATCATCAAGCGATATCTGGGAGCTCGAAATTACTTTTTTTCCTTTTGAATTTAATTCAATTTTTGCTATTCTATGTTCCACCTTTACTCCTATTAAGCCTCCATTTTGTAACTCTGTTAATCTTTTATCCACTGCATAAAATGATAATTCAGTAGCTTGCACGATATCCTTTTTACAAGCTATTAGATCATGAGTTTCATTGAAGGTATGTATTTCTCCTAATATTTTTAGATGTTTATCATCCATTTCCATTTCCATTTGTATCACTGAGTACTAAATTCAAATTGAATTTTGAATTTGATATTTCAATTTAATATTGATATTAATTAACTTAAACCTTTCTAATCTTAATTAATTTCATAATGATAATGATGATATTCACGGGAGTATATAACTTTTATGGTGAAATCAATCTCAACTTATGCGTTCAGAGTCTCACCTTATGGTTTCATAATCTCAACTTATGGTTCCAGTTCACAATTATTACAGAGAATCTTAAAAGGCAAAGTCAAAGAAAGTTTAGTTAAGTGTAGATATTGCAATTCTGATATAAAGATTGTAAGTTTGGGTATGGGATGGCAACCAAGAGAATTGGATGGAAGTTTGCATAGATGCGAACAATACAAGCCAAAAGATAAAACTGAATAGTATAAAAACCACGCTTTTTTTATTAAATACGCATGCTATACATCATCATGCATAGCTATATATACTCTCATGTACATGTATAGTATGCTGCAATGATGCAGTAGGAGAAAGCAAAATATGGAACTTATAGAACTTGTAAAAAATAGCAGAATAACAAGACCAATGAACTTAAAACCAAAAAATAATGTTCTCGGATCTTGGAATGAAATATTTAATAATGAATTACAAAAAGAGAAACAAAAGGAGCAATTAAGAAACATTTAATTTTTGAGGCAATCATGAACTTAACACTAGACGATGTACTTAAAATCAGCATGGGAATTATGGCGCTATTAGGCGCATGGTTGCTATTAATTCTATGCAAGGAGAGATAAAATGAAAATAATAACAAAAAAAAAAGAGAATATGACTTCTTTCGATGATGTGTTTGGTTTTGGAGAGATTGTACTCGAAACAGAGGAAAAATCACAGTGCATAAACATTTCGGTACACCAACTCGATAGTTTGATAAATATAGCAAAAGAAATGAATTTGGACGCTGTTCAAATGCGTGTAGAAACAGACATGCCTTTGTTTATAACAAATGAATTTTGGTCATCCCAGGACATGCCACAAAAATTAAAGGGAATTTTGTTAGCTCCACGGGTGCATTAAATATGAACGAGCAGGAAGCAAGCAAGAAAACACAGGAAATGATAGCGCATAGAAATCACGTGTTCTGTCCATTAATTAAGGAAACATGCAGAGCAGATTGTGAATGCTACAAGATGCCAGAAGTACATAGAAATAGCAATTTGAGCGAAAGAGAATTACTTACAGATGATGGGTTCTACGTTTCTCATGGCTTCTGCACATGCTATGCGCTGAAAGGAGCTTGTGAGTAATATGTCATGCAGGTTTTGTGACTTTGAAGGCAAATGCACACTATTTGATGGAAACATAGAAATGCCTGGTGTAGATGAGGACACAGGAATTTGCATTTGTTGTGATGATGAAGACCCAACACAGTTATGCGAAGATTGGAGCGAGTGATTGAATATGGTTATCTGTTGTGGAATAGAAATGCTAAAATCATATACATTTTTGCATTGTGGAAAATGCGGAAAGAGATTAATAGAATATTCTCCCAACACGGATAGACAATTAATTTCATATCTGATTCAGAATTATATTTCAGAATACGATTTGTCTTGGAAAGAATTTAGTAAAATTATACATGAATTATGGAAGTCTGGGCATTATGAAGGATATGAACCAGACGTGGTTGAAGAGTGGAAGGGATTATAGTCATCAAATATCAAACAATGACATGAGGTAATATGAAATATAAAATCGGAGATAAGGTTTTCTTTAAGTCGTATGGTTTTGAATTTGTATCATGTGAAATTATAGGACTGCTTGAAAAGACAAAAAGATATCGTGTGAGATATATGCCATCATGGGGTAATAAACCAGATGAAAGAATGGTTCCAGAAATACAGTTGTTCTTGAATTTGTCCGAAGGATATGATTCAGAGATTGCGTATGCAAAAAAACAAATAGAGCAACTGGAATCAAAGATAGTACTTTTCAATCAAAAGAAAAGAGAGGTAACATGAGCGAAATATTGAATAAACACATACCAAGAATGATAGGACAAACTTCTTCCTTGCCAGGATATGGAAGAATTAACGTGAATGATAAGGCTATAGTGCCAGGAAAGTTATATGAAATCGACATCATAGTACGTGAATATGATAATAACAAAGCAAAAAAGGAGTGAAATAAATGAAAGGACTAAAAACAGGACAGAAAGTAAGATTTTTGTATAAAACAGAAATTCCAGATAATAAAGGAAATGAAGTTAAAGACTACAAAAAAGGCATCATAAATCGAATCACATCAACTGGATATATTATTAAAATTGTCGATGATATGTCCGTTAAATCAATGGATGGCACGCTTTGCAATCGAAATGAGCGAGATGTTGAGCCAATAACAGCACCAAAGGAGAACTAAAATGAGAACATTTGTGATATTCCCAAAGGATAAAGCAGAGAAAATAGAAGCAAGTACAAAAGTAATTGCTTTAAAAAGATATTTAAAATTACATCCAGAAGCAAGGCAAACAGGTATTGCAATTGCATATGAAGGTTGTGTATGTATGGATGCAATTGTACCAGAAATAACAGAAATCAAAGAGCAAGGCGTAGTTATCACAGAGACACCAAAGCAAGTAGCATGCGGCCCAGAGGACAGCAAGCCAGTACATAAGGATGTGAATTAAATGGCATTTGAAACAGGAGCAATAGCTCAGCAAAAACCATACACTATGTATGATTTGAGAACCGGCAGACAGTTAACTATTATTGAAGATTTAGCAAAGACAATGCGACCAAAAGTAGTCAAAACAAAAGGCAGTAAGGGAGACTATGAAGTAGCACATATAAAGATAAACACCGGAATAATGAATGGAGAGCTTGAATTATCAGAATCGCACTGGAATAAACTATGGAGAGCAATGCCACCATCAGTCACGACTTTGAAGGGCGTTACAATTGCATATGATACTAGCAAAGAAGAAATTATATTTGTATCTCAAGAAAGCAATTGTATTGGAACATCAAATCTAGACAATACTGTTCCATTAAATGAACAGGCTGTTATGAATAAAATCATTGCAGATATTAGACAGCTTAATAAAGTCGGAGTTAATGTAGATATTAAAGTTCTTACTAATATCTGTGATGCTATTCAGAGGGGAAAAGCATTAGAATTAATATCATCTGCAAAGTCGGGTGGGTATATTCTGGATAACAATGGAATATATACAGCCCCATAGGTGATATCATGCAAACTGGAGAAGAAGCACAATTGCAAGGGCAAGCGAACCAGATGTTAGAAAATAATCTTTCATCTATTCACATTTTCACAAAAACAGACATGAAAACAGGCAAGCAGTATACTGATTGGGAGATTAAGTGCAAGCATGAGGATGCATACAAGGCAGAGGCAGCAGCAATAGCGATTGATAGGGAGTTGCGTGAGAGATATGGCAACAAAGTTTGAAGATTCTGGAATGATAGAAGAAGTTGAATCATATCCAAATGCATCCGAAAATATGAAGCGAGTATGCAAAAATTGTAATCTACCTTTTGGAGAGCATTATCTAGACGATTGCCCCGACGCAAAAGAAATAGAGGAGTTGAAGAAAGTATATGGTATCAAATAAGCAATGCCCATATCGCAGCCAAGAGCATGAGTGCAAATCTGGATATAATGGTGCTGATGCATGTATGATTTGTATGCATGGTCAAATTGCAGATAGTATGAATCTTGTATCATCTGCAATAATGGAGAAGTCGATTGATGCACTAGACACTCATATAGTAAGCCCCTTTTGTGATGGATGCAAGAGGAATCCATGTTCATTACAAACAGAAAAAGAAAATCTGATTGAAGGATTGGCTATAACTTCATGCTCAGAATGGACGAAGGATGAGATATAATGAACCTGATAACAGATAAGATAACAAAGCTTCGAGCAAGAATAAAGCATGACTTGAATGAGCTTATGGAGCTTGAAAAGGCAATGGGAATGAAGGATACTGCATTTGAGTTTGTGGTGAGGTGATTATATTTATAAAAGAAAATCATAATTTTGTAAAGGATTGGTATAAAATGATGTGTAGAAAGTCAATGGATACTGATAGATACACTACAGCAATGACGGAATATTGTTTGTCTGATGTAGATACGTATCCATGTAAGAACTGTTATTATGGAGGGTATATAGAATGAAAGGAGAAAATGAACGTTTGCTCTATGAAATTCTTAATGAGCAATATCCTGGAGAATGGGTGAACGAGCATAAGGGAATTGAAGGGCGCAAGTTCCGCTTTGATTGTGCAAATCCTAAAAAGAAAATAGCTATTGAAATCAATGGTGGGCTTTGGACTTATGGAAGGCACAATAGGCCATTAGGTATGCAGCAAGATTTTATAAAATACAATGCTGCTACTGTTGAAGGCTGGAGAGTGCTTATATACACTCCAGAAATGCTTAGAAAGCAACCAGGATTAATAATAAGTGCAGTTAGGCAGCTATGCGGTGCTTCTGATGATAATCAGCAGACATTAAGCCTTGATGGCTGCAAGCAAGGCACATTAAGCCAAGTGCAGGTGAAGTTATGTTAGATCAAGCAAAAGAGCCATTCGTATACATGTCATGCATCGGACACTACAAGCCAAAAGACCAAAAATGCAACAGATGCACAATTGAGAGGCAATGCAGGGCGGTGATTTAAGCATGAGAGAAATTAAATTCAGAGCATGGCATCGAGGAATCCCAAAACGAATTAGACATAGTGGATTTCCAGCACAGATGTTTTATGATGAGTGGTCAGGAGAGGTTTTAGGTTTTATGCATCAAAAACAAGACATCGAGGCAGTTATGCAATTTACTGGCTTAAAAGACAAGAACGGCAAGGATATTTACGAAGGGGATATCTTAACGTTCACTGAATGGTCATGGAGTCGAAAACTTGGCAATGTATCTAAAGATACCTTTGTTAAAGTAGTATGGTCTCATGCCGGGTTCATTCTTGAAGGCTCAAAATTTGAATGGAATTTCGAAAAGGGCGAAATTGTTGGCAATATATATCAAAATCCAGAGTTGGTAAAATGACAAAATACAAATGTGTGCTATGCGAGCAAGAAGTTGATGATGAAAAAGTAGAAGTAAGGCACTATGGCGAGGATGGGCATCATGCGCATGCTTGTTTGCCATGTGTGCAGGAGTTATAAATATGAACAAAATAAAATTTAGTCATGAATATGCAAAAATGCCCGGTAACATTCAATTTAAAGAAACAACTTTATTGGAAGTATTTAAAATAGACGTGAATGAGTTGTCTGGATTTTTTAGAGTATATGATACATTAATAAAAGGCAAAAATCCATTTTACAAAGAATCCCACTACCAATTGCCAGCAGGCGTGGTTTTAGTCTTGATATTAAGAACTGATGGTATGTTATGGACCACAATAAGACGTTGGACCACTGAAAAAGAAGCATATTATAGAAGCATACGAGGCGAACAAATCGAGATTGTGATACAGGAATGACAATAAAGCTGGGCGCATGTCCTTGATGGGTCATGGTGTGTGCCTATTTATTTCATATCGAAATCAATAAATACTATCAGCACATAGAAATATTGTTGATGGTTGGTTCTATATCCCCATACACACACCTAAGACCAAGCAAGTTTTGTTGTTTTGTTCTTGCTTGGCACTCCCAATTTTTAAGATTGGATAATAATAAATATAACCTCAATCATATTTAAAGTATGAATCAGAAACGATTATGGTTAATATCTATTGGTATATTTTTTATAATATTAACAAACTTCACAATATCTACAGCAAAAACAATAGATTTTAGTCCAGAATATGTTGATGCTGATGGTATTCGTCATAAAGAAACATCATTAAATATTATATTATTTCCAAAATATCATGTAACTGAAACTGAAAATAATTATACTATTTCAAGAATGGGAGATTCTGTAATTCTTCCAAAAAAATCATGGATTTCATACGATTTTTACCCAGATAGAATTGTTCCAATTGTAACGATTAATAATTATTCTCAAATCAATCAACTCGTGACAAAAGACAATGCAACCTCTTGGTATCTTACAATTCCTTGGTCTGCATCTAAAGTAAAATCAGTTACAGATGATATTATCGATATGGGGGTATTTATAAGAACAATATCTATTTCAGTTCGTGATAGTAATACGACATGTGGGTTGGAAACTATTTCATGTCAAAAATTGTCAGTTTTTCATAAAGTTATTGGAGGAAATATACGGTTTTATTTCAATCCTCAGACTTTTTCAGATGTGGTATATCCTCTTATTATAACAGAAAATACTGTTATCGTGAATAATTCAAGTACGTCTGGATTTACAGTGAATGTATCTTTGAATGGTTCTCGTTATACTGGCTCAGGACAATTAGCTATTAATTTAAATGCTTCATATCTTAATGGATTGGTAGGATATTGGTCTATGGATGAGACAACAGGAACTACTGTCCATAATGTCAATACTGAATCAGGAATAATTAACACAACTAATCAAGGGATTTGGAGTGGCAATACTACTATTAATTACTCTACTGGAAAAATAGGAACTGCTATTTCTTTTGATGGAGTGAATGATTATATCACTATCAATCATTCTTCTAGTTTTAATAATTCCAATGAGTCGACTATTGAAGCTTGGATATATCCTATAGCTGATTTTGTTGGATATGCTTCACATCCGCTGAGTAAATATTATAATACATCAACTGATCCGAATTTTGTCATGTATTATTATGGTACGACATCCGGTACGAATAGACAAATTAAATTCTATGGTAAACCTGGGGGAACGTGGGGTGCTATCTCGGCAAATTATACTTTAGATCTGAATAGGTGGTATCATATAGTGTTATCATACAATTCTACAATTGGTGGGCAGTTGTATATCGACGGAGTAGCAACTGGTGCTTTAACAGGCTCAGGAGCACTTATATTGAATTCATGGCCTGTTAAGATTGGAGGGTCAACTACAGACGATTTTATTAATGGAACTTTAGATGAAGTTAAAATTTGGAATCGTGCTTTATCTGCTGCTGAAATCGCAGAAGAATACAATCGAAGTCTTAGAGTCAAAGCAATGCCAATAATCACAAATCAAACCGCAACTTCTGGATATGTGATAAATAGAACTCGTATTGTATATACAGGACATAATAGTTTAAATAATGAAAGTATTTATATACGACAAAACGGTTCTTCTGATTGTATACTTGTTCAACAAAATGCAACAAGTGGAATATGGTACGATTCGATTTTTTCAAATCATATTGATTATTGCATAGACATGCAGGGAAACGCTAGCAATACAACATTTTTATCTCAAATAGAATATGATGAGACACTAGCTTTAATATATATGGGTACTAATTTACATAATAATATCACATCATATGGTGTTCAAAATTATAGTAGATTCGTAAATACTAGCAACGATACAGCAACTGGATTAACTATAATTCCATCTTTGGGTTTGGTTAATATTTCAGTCTCTACTTATATCACATCTGGAAATTACTCAAAAGTTATAACTGTAAATAGCACAAATGCAGCCACAACAACTCAACACATTTTTAGTGCTGGTAGTTTTCCTGCAAATACATATATAGATATTCAGAGAGACGGCGTTGATTATTTTACCATATTAAGTAATTCAGCAGGAGCCGCAACATGGACGTACTCAGGTGGGTATTCAACAGCTCATACTTTTACTTTCACTCTTGGTGAAGAATTAAACTCATGGGAAGTTGCAACAGAAGAAACAGGAACAACAGCTCTTGACTTATGGATATCTATAGGCAGATTGCTTGTATTGGTCGTTATAGGACTTATTGTAAGCTTCATGTTCGTGCTTGTAAGAGGATTACAGACAGGAACTCTAGAGAACAGTTTTAAGACATTGGAAGGAATTGGGATAGGAATAATAGCCTTAATCATAATTTATGGCGTAATTCAAATCGTGGGAAGTTTAATGGCACAAATATAATGATGAAAGTAATATTAATTTTAGCATTGAGTTTGTTATTGTCAGGATGCATTACAGAAGATATTATAAGAGTTTATACTATTTCTCATACAAGAGAATATGTTAATGCAACTACAATAATTGGGAGTGGTTTCTCATCAGATGCAGGTAATAATACCACTCTTCTTAGTGAAATGAATAATGGAAACTGGCAGGGGAACGAATCAAATGCTCTTCCCTGGGATATACATATTTATTTCTATAATGTAACTCATTTTGATGCGGTTGAAAGCATCCATAAATACAATTCAAGCTCTGGAACTCCATCTTCGCATGTAGTCACTCGTTATATCTGGTGTACAATATACAATGATTGGGTGGCGTTAGAAGAGTTTACAAATGAGGAAAAGTGGTTCGACCACGCTAAAAGAATTGTAGATAGTAGTCATTACATAAATTCAAATGGTACAGTTATTATTAAATACAATCACACAGCAAACGGAAATTCACAGCATGATATATGGATTGATGTTTGCCAATTGGTTTCATATGAAAATGTAGTTAATTAGATATACAAAGACAAATATTAATTAAATATGCCATACTCGAGAAAAGCAAAATATACACACCATAGACAAAAGCCTCCTGAAATGTGCGAGGACTTGTCAATAAGAACAGTGCCTATAAGTCATGTTAAGCATAGAAAGAAATATCCAAAAGGCACAAAAGCAATTGTGTGTAAGTCAGTAGTGACTAGAAAAGGCATTACACAAAGCATATTAATACCAAAAAAGAAGAGATAATAAATGAATGAAATCCCATTAAGCCTTTATATTTTCATGTGTGTATCTGCGCTTGGCTTAATTATATTCTCATTAGTGTATAGAGAGAACTTTGCACGGATTATCACATCATTGGTTTCTGTTATTCTTTCATATATAAATGCTCAGGTCATCCTTAATGGCAATGTGGTTTTAATTCAAACAACTGGAACTACTTATACTTACATCCCTATTCAAATATCCGGACTCAATTATCTATGGCTATTATTAGGTGTGATTTCATTTTTATTGTTCATACTATTTATTATAGATGAAATCAATATACATATAATGACAAAAGATGAAAAGAAACAGCTTGATGAAATGGAGGCAGAATCTTATACATGAGCTTTAAAAAGATGTTTCCTTTGATTATACTTATTGCTATCACAGTATTGGGAGCTTCGTTCTTGCCTCTTATTCTTGGCTCTGTAGATGCTGGTAAATCGACGAACATGTCTACTGAATACCAAAACCAACTGAATGGAACTAATGAAGTTGGAATATTAACAATATCTGTTAATAAGTTTGTAGCTCCAGTTCTTGGAATTGTGTTTCTTTGCATGGCAGTTTTGTATATTGGCAAAAAGATGTAATAGATATATTTATTTTTAGATAGTTCATATTAATACATATTTAAGGAGGTGAGAAATTAAATGGCAAGTAAAGCAGGCATGACAATAGAAGGCATTGTAGCAATGGCAATAGGAGTACTGGGATTGATTATAATCTATACAGTAGTTCCTTTAGTCGGTTCTGAAATGGATCAAGCTGTAGTATTGCCCGGATGCGTAGATGATAATGCAACATGTGCAAATGGAACCGAACTCGGAGGCAGATGGAATAGTTCAGTTGATTCTGATGTTCCTACAGCAGTGAGCCTATGGACTTCCTTAGCAGGAATATTGAAGGTGGCAGCTTTTATAACAATAATCGGCGGCTTCCTCAGGACATTACAGGGAATGAGAGGATAACTTTAAACCTCTCTCTTATTTTTTGTTGATATATTTATTAACAATACTTATTTATATTATAACATTCAAATATGAATATACTCTTTAAGGAGGTGAAATTTCTAAATGGCATCTAAATCAGGAATGACAATTCAGGGTATTGTTGCAATGGCGATAGGCGTACTTGGCCTTATCATCATATACACAGTAATACCTCTCGTAGGGTCGGAGATGGATCAGGCAGTAATCCTCCCGGCAGCAGGAGCAGGCAGTACATGGAACAGCACAGTTAATACTGATGTTCCCACAGCAGTATCGTTATGGACCTCAATTGCAGGAATCCTTAAAGTGGCAGCCTTCATAACAATCATAGGTGGGTTCTTAAGAACTCTCCAGGGCATGAGGGCGTGAGAGCGGATGGATTGAACCCCATCCCTCTATAAACAATACTCTTTTTAACAATAACATATAAATATACTTAAGTATAATTACATACTATGCAAAAGACAGTAAGCCTAAGAGAAGAAGCATATAATCTCTTGGATGATACTTTCGATGATTTTCCAAATGGTGATTATATGAGTTATGGAGACTTGATTACAGAATTAATAAAAGAACATAAAACTTATAGAAAGATAATGGATGGTGTGAATTAATGCCAGAAGAAGAACAGCAGCAGCAAACAACTCAACAGCAAGAAGATGATGTTCAACGCATTCCTTACACTCAAGAGAATCTAATCAATGACCACAATCTTAGGAACACAGACTTCAAAGCAGAACTTGATGATATGATTGAAAAAGCTCTTATCTATCAATCTGCAAAGAGGGCCCTGCATGGAATTGTTAAGAACTATTTTTCAGATAATCGCTTCTTAGCAAATCTCAATGATGGCACTACTCGCAATGATGTGTTAGGTACTTCTTTGGATTTGGAAAAAGATATGATATTTGCTACTGCATCATTCACACCATCAGACCTTAAGAACCCAGACCTGACAAACATCGTCAATGCAATCTTAACGCACAATAGGCCAACTACTTCAAGAGCAAAAGGAAATCAAAGGGAACGCATCCTTAACGGCAAGTATCGCATTTCACAGGATAGCACACAATCACAGACAATCGCAACCACGCCATTAAATCCAAATATGCAACCACAGCCAAAAAAGAAGAGTTGGCTTTCATTCATGGGGGGCAATTAAACATGGATAAAATAGATTTGTTCTTAAGAAATCTTTGTATTGTAATGGCAATTATAATGTTTATGTCTTTATTTTTTATTAGTTCTATACTTGGGGGCATTATTCAAACACTATTGTTTATAATTTATATTTATATGTCTTTGGATATAGAATATAAATCTTCTATTCATGGGAGGAAATTAGATGTTATATGAACTAAGTATATTTATTGAAGAAATTTTAATGTTTATAATATTTTTGTTATTCTTCATTTTTGCAATAGGAATATGGAATTATATCTGCAATCCTAATTGGAATGGTAATGAAAGAGAGAAGACAAGCGAAGACAATAGGACAAAAGATAGACTATTATTTGAGGTATTTAAATGATGCCTAATGAAAGAGAGCGTGGGAGTGAATGTGCTAGAATAAAAGAGAAAGAAAAAAGAGATAACTTAAAAGAGTATTTAAATGGGGCATTGTTTTGTTTAAGAGATGAAATAGTTCCAGATGATTGGAATCAAAAAAGAACATTACAATTTGGAAAAGGAGTAGATGATGTTCAAAATGGATTTCTTTTTAAGAGAATGAACACCCATGAACGAACTAAAGAACAGACAATAAATATTTTTGATTCTATTGTCGATGCTATATGGAAAATGTTTATAGTATTGTTTATATTCTTACAAACAGAAATCAATAAACTTACATTATATAAATTAACAACTGCATCAGAAGATGCCTTAAAAATAGTTCAAATGATAGGCATTTCCTTTTGGATTTTTTTAATGCTTACTTTATTAACTATAGTTTCTTACATTAGAAAGAGGATATAACTTATGGTCTCAATTAACATAGGATTTGAATATCTAACAATTGCAGGAGTGGTAGTTTTCGTATTACTTGCTGCTGCTGCTTATTTCGGGCAATATTATTTCAATATGAAATCAAAGAACCCTGAATTGCATGTATTGAATAAAGCAAGAGAGGCGCCATTTCCTCCAGTGATAACAATGGTAGATCCATCAGGAAGGCAACTTTATTTTAATGGAGAGAAGGAAAAGAAGGAGAATGCAAAGCTTAAGAATGAGGATTATGGCCTTTTGATTGACCCTTTGCTTATGGGGAAATTGCCAGAATCGAGGCTTGTTGATGGCAGTCGGCAGTATTTCTATGGTGCTGGTTTCTATTTTCCAACTTCACCAAATGGTGCAAGAACAATAGTGCAACTTGTACGCAAGATAAGAAGCGAATATCCACAGCTCAATTTTATAAGAGATGACATTACACTTATCGAATTGCTCTTTAAAACAGGTTCGGACTTGCCAAAAGACATAGCAACAGTCATAAAACAATATCCATTAGAGGATTATTATAGCGATGAGCAATTATTAGAGCAGGATATTACTGCTGAAAGTCTTGCAGTTATATTTGAGGAAATAAAAGGCAAACTCAAAAAATGGAAAGTAGAACCTGGATGGTTCACAATGCATGATGGGCTTGCATTACTTCCGATAGGTACACAGTCAAATGATATGAAGAGGCTTGAAACCATAACAAAGATAAGCACTATGAATGATGTGATGAAAGAACCTGCGCCCTGGGAGGGAATTGCAAAAGTGTGTATATTATCTGCATCTATTATAGTTGTTTCATATATGGTAATAGTCAATATATAAGGAGCAGAGGTGAAATTAATGGATAATTTAAAAGGACTTAGAAATTTAAATATAGTTATTACTTTTTCATTTTTAATACTATTAATCACGTCTACCGATGCACTTAAGTCTATTGTCTCAACTTTAGCATTTTTATTATATATGTACATATCTTTAGATGTCGATAATGATATTTATAAAAAGGTGAGCCTTAATGGATGAATTTGAGCAGATATTTATTTTTGTAATGCTTGCAATATCTTTTGTGATAGAGATTGGATTGATATGGATATTATCTAAAATGGTTGATGAGGTGAAAGCATGGAAGTTCCCGCAGATATCCCAGAAAATAGAATAAAAGCAAGCATAGAGGATGAAGTTATAATTATCTGTAAGAATCCTGGATATGCTCCTTATCTCAGGTCATTGATAAACTCCACTCGCCCGGGAAATCCTATCAATACATTTGAGCAATTCCTATCACACTTCGAGAGCTTGTATTTGCTAAGCAGCGATAGAAAGGGATTGAACAAGGACATTGTAAAGAAAACAAAGGAGTTTCTAAGAACAAAGCATAAGCCAACTAACACAATTATGACGTCTGGGCTTGATTTGTTCGATGAATATAAAAGCGAGCTGTTCAGAATGAATGTGATATAAATGGGCGTGTTTATTGCTATATATTTTATTATTGGATATCTAGTATTAATTTATAAACTAATTAAGAGGATGTAAATGGTAACAACAAATCCAGACATTGGTAAGTATTGGTATATTGGAGTGCTTGCTTTGATTTTACTTGGTGGATTTTTATTATTATTTATAGAACATATAATAATTCCAGAAATTAATAAAATAATAAAGAGGGTAAATGGCAACAAAGACAGATGAACCGAAAAGAATCACTCTTGATATCCCACAGAGAGAAGGAAAAGAGGGATATATCGGTACAATGCTTACTCTTTTCTTACAACTTGGAAGGACATTTACAGATAATGAATTTAAAGAGACAAATATAAACATAATCTATCACATGAACTTCATGATTTCTATGATTCCAGAAGAGGAAGATAGGAAGAAAATAAGAAGCGAACTTAATAAAGAGATAGAGAATAGAACAAATGAAGCCATAGAATTATCTAAACAGTCTGGAAATGTCCTTGATAATGACGATAAAGCAAGGATTCGCAATATGGTTTATATTGAATATATCGGGAAAGTAATGGATTGGGTGGATAAGTTTGTCGGAATCAGCACCAAGAATAAAGTTGGATTTGTAAGAAGGAAGCGAAATGAATAAGCCAGATTTTGATGAGGTAATAGATGAGAACATGACAGAAGCAGATAGACAAGTATGTTTACCTCCTGTTATTGTTCCTAAAAATGCGGATTCATTAGCTGAATACTTAGCTGAAATTATCCTATCTCGCCATAACCAGCATTGTATAGTAAGAATCGTGGGGATAGCTGGAACTGGTAAAAGTTGGGGCGCTGTTGATTTAGCAGTAGAAGTCTCAAAAGTAGTGGCAGAAAAGAAAGGAGGAAAGCCGGAGGACTACTATAATTTTGAAAAGCATATAGCAGTAATGGATAAAGACGATATAACAAGAATAATGAATAATCCCGGGCAGTATCATATTATCCATTTGGATGATATTGGCGTCCCTGTAAATGCAAGAAATTACAAATCCAAATTTAATATTGATTTCAATGATGTAATCCAGACATTCAGACCAAATCATAATCTTGTCATAATGACCATGCAAAGCGGTTTCCTTGTAGATAAGGTTCCTCGGGCATTAGCTCATTATGAGATTGAAATGGAAAGTGCAAACTTTGATGAGGGGTACACAATTGCTAAAGTAAATCGAATCGTTTTAAAGCATAAGACGGGAAAGATATATTATCCATATATTTTCTTAAATGGTGTCAAGTATGTACGTCATGTTTTTGAGATGCAGTCTTTAAAACTAATGAACGAATATGAGAGGATAAGAAGTATAAAACTACAAAAACTTAAAGAGAAAAAGGAGAAGGAAGAACAAGAGTGCAACAAAAAAGAACATGTAAAAACTTTAGCTGAAACCAAGTTTGAACTAAAGAGAGACATGGAAGCTGGAGTATATGAAGGGCTTAACTTAAAACAGATATGTAAAGCAAAGGGAATTAACTATCACTCGCTAATGAGCAGTTAAACTTTTGCACACACAATTAATTAAGTTCAACATTAAGGAAGTAACAAATAGCTATATCAAAAATATGAATATGGAATGATTTGAATGGACAAAACAATAAAAGGAATATTAATAGGAATAATAATAGGTATTATTATATCTTGTATTTTATTTCTATTTGGATTATATGAATTTGAAGATAGTTTACATGTAGCATGTTTGCCGAATATTTAGATATGATATGGCAAGTTATTTTGCCTTTGTTTGTTGTTATATTGACAATAGGATACTTCCGGCATCATAGATCATGGCTATTATACTCAACTGCAATCTCATCCTCATTCTTTTTGTTTGCATCCTATGTGACTATCATTGGAGGTATGCTTTTAATCGGTATAGCCTGGGCAGAATCAAGAACTAAGAAGGTGCACAATGTCAGAATTATTAACAGATGAAGAGATGTTTCATATAACATCATGCATGTTTGTTATTGGCTTGCTTGGATTGATTATAGTGAAGCTAATTACATACATTAGATTGGATTTATTAAGTCCTACCATGCAATTTATTTTCTTTATTATTTCAATATGGTCTTTCTTTGAATCGATAAAATACTATTCAAAAATTAAATTACTAACAAAAGAGGTATGATATGAAAATAGAACCACGTCCAAAAACAGTAGAGTATTTTATTAAAGCAATTGTTACATTATTTTTTCTAATTACTCTATTGTATATTGTATATGAACCTTTTAGGATACATGTAGGAACAGAATATAGTACTACTTTTTCTTGGGGAATGGTGTTCGGGTTTGTTTTTGTTCCAGTTATATCTTGGTTCTCTCAAATAGTATTGCGTCCAATTATAACATATCTAATAAATAAGAATATTATCAAGATAAGTTAATTTTTATTTTTAGTAGAAATTAATTTATAGTATTAGTTATAATAATCTATAGAGGTACTTCATAATGGGATTATTAAAAAGTATAGGATTAAAAATAAAGAAGGCGGAAAAGAAAATAAAGAAAGCCGAGAAACAATATAAGAAGATGAAAAGAGAGGCACAGCCAATAACATCGGCTGCAATGCGAACTTTTGATTATCTTATTCCTCCTCCTAAAAAGAAAGGGAAGAAAGCAGGAAAAGTAAAAATGTGTCCTTGTCGTAAGAGGTAGATATTGGCAGCCTATGCAATATTCTTCATAATCCTTGTAATATGCGGTGTTGGACTTTATAGCATTGCTTTTAATTATGCAGTCGATGCTATAATCACTGAAACAAACGAATTTATATCAATCGGTAGTTTCTCTACTGAATGGCTTGGATACTGGAATTTTGCAATAGGCTTATTGGTGGCTTTGCCATTTTTAGCCATGATTGCTTTGACTATATGGTCAATGGTCAGGGCAATTGCTAGAAGAAATGGTGAAAGTGGTGTCTCGCCATCATCATTATGGGGTGGGATAACAGCAGCATTTTTGGGCATCATGTTTTCTATTATCCTGCTTTTAGCTTTTGGACTTGGGGCAGAGGGAATGATGATAGCCTTTGAGACTTCAAATGTAAGCACAAATGGAACTATCTTTGATGTGACAGCTCCATGGGATATGGGCTATGATGACGCTTCTTATTATATGAGTCTACTTTACGTAGTCTGCATTAGTCCTTCATTGCTCGGCATTATCATAATGTTCTTAAGTGCAATTCGCACACAGGAGTACGATGTATTCTCTTATGGTGGTGATTCCACTCAATACGATACTGGAGGATATGGAGGGCAAGCCATACCTCAAAACATAACAGCAGATGAAATTGCATTTCAACAGGGGCTGAAATAATGGTAAGTAATGTTGATGCTCCGGGTGATGTAGAGAGAATTCTTAAAAGCATTGGAGCAAGCCTTCCGGGTGCAACCACTAAAACAGAGCAGAGATATGGCATAGAAGAAGCAGCAAAGAAAGGACAAATAACACCCACTGAAGCTACTCAATTAACTAAACAAAGCATTGAAGGTAGAGAACTTGTATTAATCAGACAGCAACCGCAACAGCAGAAAGAGCAACAGCAAATCACAGATATACAAGCTCAGCGAGAATTTCTTAAAAGTGCTGGATTTTTGCAGCCAGTAGAATTAGAGGTACAGAAGAAATTAACGCCCAGAGATTATACAAAATACACAAGCGAAGCAGATATCCGATATGTCATGCTTGAAGGCAAGCCAAGACTGTTTGTCTCTCCTGAACTGATACAGCAAAGGAGAACACCAATAACAGAACTTCAAAAAAAGATAACTGAAAAGAATGTTGAAGTATCAAACATCCTCAAATATAAAACTCCTGCATCAGTCACTAACTTTCTTGATGTTATAGATAGAAGAGTGCAGTTATCATTTAAAAGCAAGAAACCATTAAACCCATTTGCGTTTAGGAATGTTGCAGAGGCAGTATATGGAATTGAGAAAGGCGCAGTAAAAGGCATTGCAGAAGAGCCATTAACAGTAGGAACAAGCTTTGTGGTTGGTGGCGCATTAGCAAAAGGTGCGGGTATTTTGGCTGCAAAAGCTCCGATATTGGCTAAGGGTATAGGGAAAGGAGCAGTCACGAGTAAAATATCAGCTATTAATGTTGCTGGTGGTGTGATGGCTGGATTCTATGGAGCAGATGCAGCCAGCAGGATAGCAGCAGCGAATAAAAAGTATGAGGAATTGGGGAAGATACTATCCACTGAGGTTATCCCAATGGTAGCAGGTGCAAGAGTTGCACGTATTCCTGTTGTATCTACAGTAAAAGAGGCAAGCAAGCAACTTAGAGATATTACTCTTAGAAATAAGGGCTTGAAAGCGTTTTTAAAGGCAGAAGAAGCAGCAGTAGTATTTAAACCAGTTCCAAGACAAAAAGTAGTATCGAAGCAGCCATTATATCAACCACAAATAGAGAAAATTAAAGCCAGACAAACCAGACAAATTCTAGAAAGACAACATATAACAGAAGTTAGAAGTGTACCACAAATTAAAAAGGTAGCGGTAGATATGTCTAAATTGAGATTAAAAAATACTCAAACATTAAATGAATTACTTAAAACTCCAGCAGGTCAAAAAGTGACCGCAGGAAAGAAATATCGTCAAAAATCTGGACTGGCAACAACACTAAGAGAAAAAATGTCAGCAAGACCAAGAAGAGGAGCAAGACCAGCACAAACATTCACAGAGGCTCAACTTGATATTGAATATATGACAGAAAAGCAGATTGCTAATATTCTTACAAGACAAAAATTAGAAGTTAAAAATATATATGAGCAACAGTCTGGATTGGCAAAAACATTGATACAAGAATCAAAACAGGATACACAATCATTATTAAAATCACTTCAAAAACAAACTCCAATGCTTGTTTCTATTCAAAAGACTAAGGAAATTCAGGTATCTAAACAAATCTCTAAACAAGTGTCTCCTCAAAAATACAAAGATATTGTTATTCAAATTGAAAAACAGAAACTTAAATCCCCACAGATAGAGAAAATAAAAGAAATATATACACAAGTACCAAAGCCAGTAACTATACAGAAACAAAAACTAAAAGAACCTCCAATAACAACTATTCGTAAACCTCCAGAAATGCCAAGAAGGAGACAGCCAAGAGAACCAAAAAAACCTCCAGAAAAAAAGAAAATAATATTAACTCCAAACAATTTTGAAGATAAACTTAAAAAGTATGCTAAAGGCAAAAAGAAAAGAGGTAAATACGTTTGGAATATTCGAAATCCAGTACCTACTTTAAAATCATTGACAGGATGAGAAATGAGTACACAGTATAAAGAATCTACAGGACTAAAAGCAAATAAAGGCGATATGAGAGGACTTTATATCATCTTAGGCATAGTTGTATTGGTTATTTTCATGGTAATAGGCGCAATTGTCAGTGGAGCTATGCCATTAGTCTGAATTATGAGGAATTGTATGAATATACTA
>Ga0153916_10000418_pt1 | contig 28378 bp, 20 predicted proteins | sample Opewatmetagenome_FD_109642 | JGI IMG/M metagenome (GOLD analysis project Ga0153916, IMG submission 109642) | Freshwater wetland microbial communities from Ohio, USA - Open water 3 Core 3 Depth 4 metaG | ecosystem: Environmental > Aquatic > Freshwater > Wetlands | place: USA: Ohio, Lake Erie...
AGCGATCTACCAGGCGCTTCAAGAGTGCGGCCTGGCCGACGACACGATCCTGGTCTTCACGTCCGACCACGGCGACATGCTGGGCTCGCACGGCGAGGTCCGCAAGCAGCGCCCCTGGGACGAAGCGGTCCTCGTGCCGTTTCTCGTGCACTGGCCCAAGGGGCTGGGAGGCGGGGGCCGAAGGCTCTCGGCCCCCTTCAACACGCCGGACATCATGCCCACGCTGCTGGGCCTGTGCGGGCTGGCGATTCCCACCACGGTCGAAGGCAAGGACCGCTCGGCGTGGGTGCGAGGGCGGGAGCTCGACGCCAACCGGGACGCGCTCTTCGGCTGCATCACCCCCTTCGGCGAGTGGACGCGGGCGAAAGGGGGCCGGGAATACCGCGGCATCCGCACCGCCCGCTACACCTACGTCCGCTCGCTGGAGGGCCCCTGGCTGCTTTTCGACAACCGGGAGGACGCTTATCAAGAGCGGAATCTGGTGGGCGAGGCGAAGCACGCCGCGCTGGAGGCCGACCTCGATCGCCGGCTCAAGGAGCAACTGCGGCTGGGCAAGGACGACTTCCTCCCCGGCCAGCAGTACCTGAAGAAGTGGGGCTACCGGACGGACGCCAGCGGCACGGTGCCGTATACGCCCTAATAAGGGATTAGGGGTTGGGGATTGGGGATTAGCAAAAGGATACACACGGGAGGAGAGTATCGACGATGCCTACTCGATCGTGCGGCCGGGGATGGCTCCCGGCCGGTCTTTTGGTCTTGCTCATGCAGTCGGCAGCGGCGTTGGCCGGCGACCAGCCCCAATGGGGCCAGCGCTGGTCGCGGAACATGGTGTCGGGCGAGACGGGCCTGCCCGATCGCTTCGACCCCAAGACGGGCACCAACGTCAAGTGGTCCGCCCCGCTGGGCACGGAGTGCTACGCGACGCCCGTGGTGGCCGGGGGCAAAGTGCTCATCGGCACCAACAACGGCCAGCCCCGCGATCCGCGGCACCGCGGCGACCGCGGCGTGCTCTTGTGTCTCAGCGAAGCTGACGGCAGCCTCGCCTGGCAGCTCGTGGTGCCGAAGCTCGAAGGAGACGTCTATCTCGACTGGCCGCAGGCCGGCATCTGCTCGCCGGCCACGGTCGAAGGGGATCGCGTGTACACGGTCACCAATCGGGACGAGGTGGTGTGCCTGGACCTGGTCGGGATGGCCAACGGCAACGACGGGCCATTCCGCGACGAGGCCCGCCACATGGCCCCCCAAGACCAGCCGCCGATGGAGGTCGGCCCCAGCGACGCCGACGTCCTCTGGCTCTTGGACCTGCGCTCTGCGGCGGGGGTCCGGCCCCACGATTCGGCCCACAGCTCGATCCTCCTGGACGGGCCGTATCTCTACGTGAACACCAGCAACGGGCTCACCAGCAGGCACGACGGCGTCGAGCGGCCGGAGGCCCCCAGCCTGGTCGTCGTCGATAAGGCCACCGGCCGGCTGGTCGCCGAGGAACGCGAAGGGATCAGCCGGCGGATCTTCCACAGCACGTGGTCGTCGCCGGCGCTGGGGGAGGTGGGCGGCCGGCGGCTGGTCTTCTTCGGCGGCGGGGACGGGGTCTGCTACGGGTTCGAGGCGCTGCGGGCGATGTCGGAAAAGGAGGTGGAAAAGGGGACGGGTCCAATTGGTGCGAAGCACCCTGCGGGCCGTTCCGGCCAATTGGACCCGTCCCCGTTTCCCCTGCGCTGCCTCTGGCGGTTCGACTGCGATCCTGCGGCGCCCAAGGAGAACATCCACTCCTACATCCGCAACCGCCGCCAGAGCCCCAGCAACATCAAGAGCATGCCGGTCTTCTGCGACGGCCGGCTCTACGTGACCGTCGGCGGCGACATCTGGTGGGGAAAGAACGAGGCCTGGCTCCAGTGCATCGACGCCACCGGGACCGGGGACGTCACTCGTAGCGGACTGGTGTGGTCCTACCGGCTCGGGCGCCACTGCTGCTCGACCCCCTCGGTCCACGCCGGGCTGGTCTACGCGGCCGATTGCGACGGCAAGGTCCACTGCGTCGACGCCCGGACGGGCCGCCCCTACTGGGTCCACGACGCCGGCGGCGAGATCTGGGCCTCCACGCTGGTGGCCGACGGCAAGGTCTACGTCGGCACCCGCCGGGGCGATTTCTGGGTCCTGGCCGCCGGGAAGGAAAAGCAGGTGCTCAGCTCGATCCGGCTCAGAGACGCCGCGATCAGCACGCCCGTCGCCGCCAATGGCACGCTCTACGTCGGCACGATGACGCGGCTCTACGCGCTGCACACGGGAGCGCAGCAAAAGAGCGCTCGCTGAAGCCCTCGGGGCGCGACGGCGCTTGAGGAGCGAGTCAAGCCTCGGCCGCGCCGCCGTCCGCCTGCCCGGCTTCCTCAGAACATGCGCGGCGGAGCCGCGTCCGCCGGGTGCGATTGTTCGACCATCTTGTCGTACAAGAACTCGGGAGCGAGGTCGGCATCGTTCTTCCAGCACAACGTGTGAAGCACTTCGGAGACCGTGAATCGCTTGAATGCGGCGAGATCCCTCAGCGGCTCGAACATCGGGCCCCACAGGGCATCCTTCAGGTCCACGACACCCGCTTCGCCGTTGTTGAAACGGAGACGGATCCTGTAACCCTCGACGTACTCGGCGCCCGTGACCTCGAGCATGGGGATCACTCCATCACGACGTTCAATGCTCTCCTGCGAAACCGGCCTTCGACCGCGGGCGTGTTAAGTTCGAGGACTCAGCAGTGCGGTCGCCGACTGCTGCAGCGCCAGGTTAGGCGAGACTCACTCGGCGGCCAACGCGAGGCGATCGCCGCCCTCGCACGCCTCAGCCCGTTCCTCTCTCGGAAGTCCGTTCCAACGGCTCCATCTGACAAGGGGAAGGAACTGGTGGCTCCGGTTCGTCCTCTTCTACTTCTTCCTCCTCAGTTACCGTCTGCCCCGTAGCGGTATCAGTCTTGGTGACCTTCCTTCTCTTCTTCTTCCTTTTCTTCATGCTGATGTCCCCAGCCTCTAGCAAGGCCTCTTTGGATAGGGCATCGCGAACGGCGTTGAAAACGTCCTCCATTTCGAGACGAGCGGGAGCATTGCGATTCAGTTCCCGCCGAACCGCCGTGAGCACTTCCTCGCGGAAGAGAACCCGCACAACGGATCCCGGGCTGAGGGCCTTCTTCTGTCCCCAGTACTCGTCAAGGAAACCTCTCTCCACGGAAGAACGCCCCAGCAGACAGAGTTTTCTCCAGAGCCCCTCGGCGTCGGCTTCCATGTCGTCCAGAAGATTGGCCTGCCACGCCAAATCATGGGTGATTCCCTCATTCTCCGCCCAACTGAGATGGTACAGTCTCCATTCGATGCCGTTCGTAAGAGCCACCCACCGAATACCTGCCTTCGAAGCATAATTCTCTGCCTGCTCGATGTGCTTATCCACTAGACCTTTGATGCCAGCGGCTTTACCCTCAACCAACACTCTGACCGTGCCGTCGATCTTCAACGCTATGTCGCAATAGCGATCCTTGATGGCGAGTTCTTTTGAAATCTCACCCTTCAGGCTGTCGTATCCCAACACCTCCTCGAAGAACTTGACCAGGAACATAACGGTGTCGGACTCGTTGGCTCCTCGGTCGCGGGCCTCGCGAAATGCTGCTGCGAATTTTCGCAGTTGGTTCAGGACGGCTTTTTCGATAGCCATAGCTTTCTTCCTCCCGTTCCCGCTTGATGAGAACGCCGTTCGTTCTATCGCACGTTGCGCGACGCACACCCCCTACCGTGCCCCATAAGCCCTTCTCCACCCTTGTCAATATGGCGACTGGACTGAGGGGCGTCAAGAAGGAAGCCCTTCCTGTCATGGTTGCCTTGCCCCCTCATCACGGGGCAACGGGAGGCGGCTTCTCGGCACGCACTTGTGCCGGTTCAACGCCGTCGTGGTCGCTATCTTTCGCCAGGGCCGGGCAAGAGAGGAGCATCTGAGAGTCGGCCGCTCGGGTGTGTATGGCCGGAGGTGGCAGGCGAATCTCGTCCCGAAGGGACCTTTGACACTAGCCCAGCGATTTATCGCTGGGAAGACGGGGCACGTTAACATACGCCCGTCCCGGAGGGACGGCCGAACTCCTCCACGCGATCTCAACCGTCCCTACGGGACGGGCATGCCGCACCGTCATCCCGGCCCCCAGCGATAAATCGCTGGGCTATTGTCGGGCGCCTCTTCGGGGCGACGGCAGGGGCATTGTGGTCTCAACACTCGGCGGCGCGTCCTGCCTCACCGCCGCACCTTTTCATACGCGCCCGGCCGCTCCCTGCCAGCCTGGGGCGACCGACTTGTCGCCGCAAGCAATCTTGCGGTTCCTCGATGCGCTGGGCCGCCTTCTCCTGCCGAAGAGGCGGACCCTCGCCCCGGCCCGCTGGGGGGGGGACGGGACGGGGTTTCCCGCATCTTGACTTGCCGGCACGGGGCCACCAAGATGATCGGGTGTCTGGCCGCGGGCGCGGCCGGGTGGCGGTGTGTCAACAGGATCAGGAATCGGATTGGAGCTGCCATGAGGAACGCAAGTCGATCGGTCGGCGCGATGGTGGGCTGTGTGGTTCTGGCGGGCGCGAGTTGGCTGTTCGCCCAGGATTGGCCCCAGTGGCGAGGGCCCAATCGGGACGGGAAGGTGACCGGGTTCACCGCTCCCCAGACCTGGCCGAAGGAGCTCGCGCAGAAGTGGAAAACGACGGTGGGCATGGGCGATTCCACGCCCGCCCTGGTCGGCGACAAGCTCTACGTCTTCGCGCGGCAGGGTGAGGACGAGGTCATCCTCTGCCTCAACGCGGCCGACGGAAAGGAACTGTGGAAGAACAAGTACGCGGTGGCGGCGATCAGCGGGGCGGACTCTCGGGCGCACCCCGGGCCCAGAAGCTCGCCCGCCGTGGCCGATGGCAAGGTCGTCACGCTGGGCGTGAGCGGGGTGGTCTCCTGCGTGGATGCCGCCACCGGCAAGACCCTCTGGCGCAACGACGAGTACAAGGCGGTCCCCCAGTTCCACACGGCGATGTCGCCGATCGTTGTCGACGGGATGGCCATCCTGCATCTCGGCGGGCAGGGCGAAGGCGCGATCGTCGCGTTCGACCTGGCCACCGGCAGCCAGAAGTGGAAGTGGGCCGGCGAGGCCGCGATGTTCGCCTCGCCCGTCCTGTTGACCGTGGAAGGCACCAAGCAGATCGCCACGCTCGCGGAGAAAAGCGCCGTGGGCATCGGCGTCGCCGATGGGAAGCTCCTGTGGCAAATCCCCTTCGTGCCCACGCGCATGGCTTACAACGCGGCCACGCCGATCGTCGACGGGCAGACGGTGATCTACTGCGGCAGCGGTCGGGGCACCAAGGCCGTGAAGATCGAGAAGCAGGGGGATGGCTTTGCCGCCAAAGAGCTCTGGAGCAACCCGCAGCTTGCACCGCAATTCAACTCGCCGGTGCTCAAAGACGGCCTGCTCTTCGGACTGTCCGACAAGCGCAGCCTCTACTGCATCAACGCCCAGACCGGCAAGACGGCTTGGGCCGACACGAACAAGCTGAGCAATTTCGGCGCGATTCTCGACGCCGGCTCGGTACTGCTGGCCTTGCCGGAGAACTCCGGATTGATCGCCTTCAAGCCCGGCGACAAGCAATACGAGGAGGTGGCGCGGATCAAGGTCTCCGAGACGCCGATCTATGCGACGCCGGTGGTGGCCGGGAACCGGATCTTCGTGAAGGACCGGGACGCGGTGACGTTGTGGGCGATTGACTGAGGGCGAAGTAGCGGACGATTTGACTCTGGCGGGGAATCGGCCCGTCACGGGGGCGGGCGCGCTTCGCCGCCGGGCCTTTGTTTCGGGAGGTGACGTAATGAAGCGACTCTTGGTAGCGGCACTCGTTCTGGCCATCGTCGCGGCGGCCGGCTTTGCGGAGGCGGCGCAGGACAAGCCCGACCCGACCGGCACCTGGAAATGGACCGTGAAATTCAACGAACAGTCCAGGGAAATGACGCTCAAGTTGAAGTTGGAAGGAGACAAACTGACGGGGGCCATGGTCCGCAGTGACGGACAGGAGACTCCGATCCAGGACGGCAAGTACAAGGACGGCCAGGTATCGTTCAAGGTTGTCCGCGAGCGGGACGGGCGGAAAATGACCTCGAAGTTCTCGGGCAAGGTGAGCAAGGACACCATCAAGGGGAAAACGGAATTCGAGCGCGAGGGCCAGACCCAGAGCCGCGACTGGGAGGCCAAACGAGCCGCGGCGGCAAACCCGACCGGCACCTGGAAATGGACCGTGAAATTCAACGAGCAGTCCAGGGAAATGACGCTCAAGCTGAAGCTGGAGGGAGACAAGCTGACGGGCGCCATGGTCGGACGCGACGGACAGGAGACTCCGATCCAGGACGCCAAGTACGCGGACGGTGAGGTGTCATTCAAGGTCGTCCGCGAGAGGAGCGGGCAGAAAATGACCTTGAAGTACGCGGGCAAGGTGAGCGACGACACGATCAAGGGAAAGACGGAATTCGAGCGCGAGGGCCAGGCCCAGAGCCGCGACTGGGAAGCCAAACGAGCGAAAGACTAGCGGCTACGCCACGCCCACTTTCTCCCGGCAATGGCTGCAGAGCAACTGGGCGTCCTGCGGGGCGCGGTCGCTGCCTTTGCGCGCGCGGGCAAGACAGACGAAGTCCAGCCCTTCATGGCTTCCGCACTCCTCGCATTTCCCCCGGGCCCGTCGCCAGACCTGCACCCTGATCTTCTCCGGGATGAAGTCCTCGGCGGCCGTGCCGATCTGTCGCACGGACGCGGATTTGAACCGGTCACGTTGCACTCGGTCTTTCTCGAAGAGTTCCTGGAACAGCACCACCAGTCCCGGCTCACTGTGCGCGGTCTCCGAGGACTTGAGCTCCCAGACGCGGTCCCCGAACAAGTAGCACGGCAAGCCGTGCGGTCCAGTTTGCCACCAACGCAGCGGCGTATCCTCGTTCAAAGCCGCGTTCAGTCTCGCCAGGTCCTCGTGGGTCGAGAACTCGAGCACCGTATGCAGCGGGATTTCCCGGTCACAGTGGAGAATGCAGAGCGGTTCCCGGATGGGACGGCGTTGGGCGAAGAACCGGGAAACGGGCCAGAACGTCGGGTCCTTCTCGACGCTCTTGACGGTGTACCACCCTTTGAACGTCTCGACAAAGTCGCCCACGACCCTGTCCAGCTCCCTCTTCTGTTGTCCCAGCTCGGCTGAGAAGGGCGACTGGCTCCAATCTTCCTCCGCCTTGCGCCACTGACTGAGCAGCCGGTCGGCGAACCCCAAGTACTCCGAGAAGCCGGGCTTGACCGGCAATTCGGGCGAGTGCACGAAGTTTCCGTTATCGAGCAAGCTGGTTCTGATTGGCATGTTCCCGCGGCGTCCCAGCTCCGTCTCCAGGCTTCCGGTCCAATAAGGCTCAGACTCGTCGATCTACGGTGGTTGCGATTCCCCTGCTACCAAAGCATACCATACGATTCGCCTCGCGCGCCGCCTGAGACACCTCATTCTTGACGCCCTATCCTTTTTAATGCCAAGGACTTGCGTCAATTGCCGAAATCCGGCCGCGGTATCCGGTCGCGCGCTGAACGGGAAGCTCGCGGCGAGATACCCCGGTGGGGCCGCACCACTGGAAACCGAGGAGCGAACCGCCACGCCATTCCGCACGAAAAGCTCGCCCCGCTCGCCTGCTTTTCCCGCGCTCCGCCGGGTGGTAGATTCTCCTTCGAGAGATCGCTTTTTCGTCCAGCCGAAACGTCCGTCAGTGCAGTAGGACCGGCGTCCCGCCGGTCGCGGCGTCCCGCCGGTCGCGGCGTCCCGCCGGTCCCGGGAATCTGGATGGAGGGCATGGACAGGCGGGACGCCCGTCCTACTGGCCTTTGGCTCCGCTTTCGCCGGCCGAGGAGAATTCCCGGACGGCGTCTTTCTCACCAAGGAAAGGCAGCAAGGTGGTCCGTGGTTCTCGATTAGCTTGGGGGGCGTTGATCGGAGCGTGTGCGCTGGGGGCGCTGCTGGCCGCGCTCGGCGTCGCCTCGGCCGCCCTGCCGGGCCGCGGCAAGGCCGTGGTGGTTCGCGAGCCGGCGGCGCCGGTGCTCTTCGCGGCGGGCGAGGTCCGCCGCGCGCTAGAGGCCAACGGGTTTGCCGTCGACGAAGAAGGCCTCGATCGCCTGCCGCAGGTCCGGGCCCCCGTCCGCATCGTGCTGGCCGGGAAGGATTCCGCGGCGGCACGCCGCGGCGTGGGGGCAAACGACTTGCCGCCGACCGGCTCCCTGAAGGAGCAAGGATACGCCATTCGGACCGGCGCGTCGGCCGGCGGCACGGACTACTGGGTCCTGGGCGCCGACCCGATCGGCACGATGTACGGCGGGCTCGACCTTGCCGAGCGGATCCGCACGGACCGCGGGCTGCAAGGGATCGCCGCGACCACGCAAAACCCCTACCATGCCCGCCGCGGGATCAAGCTCAACATCCCGCTGGACGCCCGCACGCCCAGCTACGACGACACCGGCGACTCGGCCCAGGAGAACTACGCGACGATGTGGGATTTCTCCTTCTGGCAGGATTTCCTCGACGAGATGGCCCGGCACCGCTACAACACGCTGACCCTCTGGAATCCCCATCCGTTTCCCTCGCTGGTCAAGCTGCCCGACTACCCCGACGTGGCCCTGGACGACGTCTGCGTGACCACGCTGCGGCCGACCTGGAAGCCCGGCGCCTGGCGGGAGCCGATGTTCGTCTTCCCCGAGGTGTTCCGCAACCTGAAGGTCGTCCGGCGGATGACGATGGACGAGAAGGTCGCCTTCTGGCGGCGGGTCATGGAGCACGCCGCCAGCCGCGGGATCGACGTCTACTTCGTCACCTGGAACGTGATCGTCAACGCCGCCGAGGGAAAGTACGGAATCACCGCCGCCCAGGACAACCCCAAGACCATCGCCTACCTGCGGGAGTGCGTGCGGGAATGCCTGCTGGCGTATCCGCTGCTGGCCGGCATCGGCGTCACCGCCGGCGAGAACATGCAGAACCGCCGCGACGAGTTCTCCAAGGAAAAGTGGCTCTGGAACACCTACGGCCTGGGCGTCCTCGACGCCAGGGCCCGGCAGCCCGGCCGCCAAGTCCGCTTCCTCCACCGCGACTGGCAGACCGGCGTCGACGAGATCGTCGAGCAGTTCGCCTCCAGGTACCCGGACGAGTTTCGCCTCGAGTTCAAATACGCCCACGCCCACGTCTACTCGTCGACCAAGCCGCCGTTTGCCGAGCGGCTGCTCCGGGAGATGAAGCCCTACGGGCTCGCGTGCTGGTGGAACCTCCGCAACGACGACATCTTCAACTTCCGCTGGGGCGACCCGGACTACGTCCGCCAGTTCCTCCTCAACCTGCCCGAAGGCCAGACGGCGGGCTACTACCTGGGCTCGGACGGCTACGTGTGGGGCCGGGAGTTCACCAGCCTCGAGCCCGACGAGCCCCGGGCCCTGGAGATCCGCAAGCACTGGTATTCGTTCATGCTCTGGGGCCGCCTGGGATACGATCCCAAGCTGGACCGCCGGTTCTTCCTCCGAGTCCTGGCGGCCCGCTTCCCCGAGGCCAAGGATGCCCCGCTCTACGACGCCTGGGCGGCCGCCTCGAAGATCGTCCCCCGCGTCAACCGCTTCCACTGGCGCGACTGGGATTTCCTGTGGGCGGTGGAAGGGTGCATGGACGCGCCGAAAGGGTTCCACACGGTCGACGACTTCATCACCGTCCGGCCGATGCCGGCAAGCGGGATGATCTCGATCCCCGAGTACGTCGACGGGCTCGTGGCCCGACAGCCCGTGCCGGGGACCACGCCCGTCCAGGTCGCCGCCGAGCTGGAGAGCGATGCCCAAGCCGCGCTCGACCTGCTCGGTGCGATCCGCAAGCAAGTGTCAAGACCCGGCAAGGAGCTGCGCCAGACGCTGGGCGATATCGAGGCGATGGCCCACCTGGGACGCTACTACGCCGCCAAGATCCGCGGCGCGGTGGAGCTGCACTCCTTCCGCCGCACCAAGGACCCCAAACGCAAGGAAGCGGCGATCGCGGGCCTCCGCGAAGCGGTAAAGCACTGGCAGCGCTACGCCGCGGTGGCCGCCGCCCAGTACCGCCCCCAGCTCCTCGCCCGCACCCGGCAGTTGGATTGGCTCAAAGCCCTGGAGGACGTGAAGAAGGACGTTGAGATCGCCGAGGGCGCTGCTGCCGGCTTGTCCGAGGCGGTCCGATAATCGGCAAGGCGAGAGAACCGGGCCCGCTGCCGGCGGGCCCCTTCTTTCTGACGACTTTCCGGTCTCCCGCGCGAAGAACTCGCCGCCCAAGGGGCTCTAATACCTTGTGGCGGCCGGCAGACAGGGGCCCCGGCCGGGCGATATAATGTCCCCCGTCGCCCAGGGCAAGGTCGTCCCCGTCCCGAGGAAATCGAGCGTCGAGGTCGTGCGATGAACCGTCAGCCGTTCGACAAGCCCCCCCGGCGGTGGCCGCCGAAGCTGAGCCCCTGGTGGATCCGCCTTTGGCGGACGATCCGCAAGCGGCAGCAGTTGAAGGTGCAGCGGCTGGTGGAGGTCGAGGTCCGCGGCGGCGAGCGTGTCCGCGAGGCGGTGGCGGCCAACCAAGGGGTCCTCATCACCCCCAACCATTCCAGCCACGCCGACTGTTTCGTCACCTACGCGGCGTCCGACGCGGTGGGCCTTCCCTTCTACATCATGGTCGCCTGGCAGGTGTTCCAGCGGGCCGGGTGGCTGCGGCGGCTCGCCCTGCGGCACCACGGCTGCTTCAGCATCGACCGCGAGGGGACCGACATGCAGGCCTTCCGCCAGGCGGTCGAGGTGCTCGGCGCGCGGCGAAATCCGCTGGTGGTCTTTCCGGAGGGGGAGGTCTACCACGTCAACGAGCGGATCACCCCCTTCCGCGAAGGCCCGGCGGCGATGGCCATCCTGGCCGCGCGGAAAGGGGACCGCCCGGTCGTCTGCATCCCGGCCGCGATCCGCTACTACTACCTCGACGACCCGGCCCAGGAGCTGCTCCGGCTGATGGACGACCTGGAGCGGGCGATTCTCTGGCGTCCCCGGCCCGACCTCACCCTGCCGGAACGGATCTACCACTTCGCCGAAGGGGCCCTGGCTCTCAAAGAGATCGAGTTTTTGGGGCGGCCCTCGCCGGGGCCGGTGCGGCAGCGCGTGGCCGACCTGATCCATTTCATCCTCGATCACCTCGAGGCGCGGCACCGCCTGGAGGGCTCGCGGGCGACGGTGCCGGAGCGGGTCAAGACCTTGCGGCAGCACCTCATCAAACGGCTCCAGGAGCTCCCCGAAAACGACCCCGCCCGGCAGCCGTGCGAAGAAGACCTCGAAGACCTGTTCCTCGTCGTCCAACTGTACAGCTATCCGGGGGACTACGTCGCCGAGCGGCCCACCGTCGAGCGGATCGCGGAGACGCTCGACAAGTTCGAGGAGGACGTGCTGCGGGTGAAGACGGCCACGATCCGCGGATCGCGCCGGGCAACGGTCACCTTCGGCGACCCGATCCGCGTCGCCGCCGACCGCGGCAAGGACGCCGCGGCGGGCCTGACGCGAATGCTCGAAGAGCGGGTCCAGGCGCTCTTGGACGAAGGCGAAGCCGCCGTGAGCCGAACGCAAAGCCGCGCGGCGGCCGGATAAGGGGCCACCGAGAAACAACCTGGGGACTGTCCCCTTCCGCGGAACCCTAAGGGAAACGCCGTGACCAAGGCCCAATCTCGCCCCGTCGCCGGACTCCGCAACGGCAGGATCCCGCTGGGGATAAAAATCGTCTACACCGCCTTCATGGGCGTCCTCATCCCGTACTACTGGGCGACTTACGGGCCGGTCAATTTCCTCTGGTTCTGCGACGTTGCCCTGCTGGTCACGCTGGTTGCGCTCTGGCTGGAAAACCCGCTGCTGGCGAGCATGCAGGCGATCGCGATCCTCCTCCCGCAGATGCTCTGGGTGGTCGACTTCCTCGCCCGGCTGATCGCGGGAGCGCCGATCATCGGGCTGGCCGACTACATGTTCGACCCGAAGATTCCCTGGTACGTCCGCGGGCTGTCCTTGTTCCACGGCTGGCTGCCGGTGCTCTTGGCGTGGATGGTGTGGCGCCTGGGGTACGATCGCCGGGCGTGGATCGCGCAGATCGTCGTGGCGTGGGTCCTGTTGTTGGTGTGTTACCACTACACCCCGCTCCCGCCCGCCCCGCCGGAGGACCCCAACGCCGCCGTGAACGTGAACTGGGTCTTCGGGTTCCGCGAGAAGGAGGCGCAGACCTGGATGGACCCGAGACTCTACCTGGCCCTGCTGATGGCCTTCTTTCCGGTGTGCATCTACTGGCCGACGCACCTGGCGCTGGGCCGGCTCGTTGCGGACTGGAGGACGATCGCGACAAGGCAGCCCGGTCCCGGCTAGGCACGCGGAAACGCGCCGCGGACGTGGACGTCCGACAGGGCCACCAGGGCCCAGATCCCGATCGGCAGGCCGATCAGGCAGCAACAATGGATCGGCAGCAGGGCCAAGATGGCCGAAGTCATGGCCAGCCCGTAGCTCCGCAGGTTCTTCATCTTTGCGCCCCCGACCATCATCACGATGCTCAGCACCAGGCCGACCACCCCAATTCCCAGCCAGACAGCCGCGCCGAGCATCAATTCTTCCTTGCGCATCCCCGGTCCCGCTTCGGCAAAGGGAGCAACGATGCCGATAAACAGGGCCCCCAGCGACCCGACCAGGTACAGCGCACCGGCCACGATCAAGGCCGTCGCCGGTCCCGACACCCGGCCGAGGGCATATTCCGTCGGCGAGATTGCGCTGATGCCGGGAGCACCCGGGCTATAGGGTGACTGATAGGGATTCACCGCGGGGGTGGGAGGCGGGATCGGTGGCATCCCGCCCAACGGCGGGCCGGCGGACGGGGCCGGACCGGGAAACTGCACCCCGGGCGAAGGAACCGTCACGATCGCCTTGCACTCCGGGCACTGGGCTTGTCGGCCCGCAGCGTCGTCTCCAACCCTGAGGATCCGGCCACACTGGGTACAACGGAATTCGATGGACATGGACGCGCGACCTGTAATGAGTACGGACTATTGCCAAACCATACCCTGCTGGCTTCCCGGATGCAATCGAGGGGGGCGGAAGAATCGGTGGGACGGCCCCAGGGCTTTCTTCCCTCCACCCTTGACGGTGGCGACGCGCCTTGATGGACCAAGGTCCTGGGGTTCAGTGCACCGAAAACATGCACGGACTGCTTGGATTCGAGGCACGCGCTCGCCCGGCCAGCGGTAGATTCAAGAAACGGAAATCCTCCATAAGTCATGTTAATGAAGCAAGTTGCGCAGTCGGAGCCTGACTCGGCTCTCGCTCGATGGTATCCGCTTTGCTTAGCCCAGATGCTCAAATCCGTTGCTCTTGCCGTCGCCGCCTCAGGAGACCGTGCCAACCGCGGGCCGACGGGACCGGCGACCCTGCAACACTCTTGCCTGATCCCTGAAAGGAGGAGCATGTGACCCCCAAAGAGGTATTGGCGTTGTGCCGAGAGAAGGACGTCAAGTCGGTGGACCTGCGGTTCATGGATTTCCCCGGGCTGTGGCAACACTTCACGATCCCGGTGGACAAACTGGACGAGGACGTGTTCGAGGACGGCCTGGGGTTTGACGGATCGAGCATCCGGGGCTGGCAGCGGATCAACGAGAGCGACATGCTGATCATCCCGCAGCCGGAGACGGCGACCTTGGACCCGTTCGCCCTGATCAAGACCCTCTCGATGGTCTGCAACATCCAGGACCCGGTGACCCGGGAAGACTACACCCGCGACCCCCGCAACGTCGCCCGCAAGGCCGTCGACTACCTGAAGAGCACCGGGATCGCCGACACCTGCTGCGTGGGCCCGGAAGCGGAGTTCTTCATCTTCGACGACATCCGCTTCGATCAGGCGGCGAACTTCGGCTTTTACTACATCGACAGCGTCGAAGGCCAGTGGAACCGGGGCCGCGAGGAGAGGCCCAACCTCGGTCACAAGCTCCGCCACAAGGAGGGCTACTTCCCCGTCCCGCCGTCCGATCAGCTCATGGACATCCGCAACGAGATGATGCACACGATGATCGAATGCGGGATCGAGATCGAGGCGCAGCATCACGAAGTGGCCACCGGCGGCCAGGCCGAGATCGACATGAAGTTCGACGCCCTGGTGTCGATGGCCGACAAGATGATGATGTACAAGTACATCTGCAAGAACGTCGCCCGCAGGCACGGCAAGGTGGTGACTTTCATGCCCAAGCCGTTGTTTGCCGACAACGGGTCGGGGATGCACTGCCACCTCTCGCTGTGGAAAGGGGGGGAGCCGCTGTTTGCCGGGAGCGGCTACGCCGGGCTGTCGGACATGGCGCTGTACGCGATCGGCGGGCTGCTGAAGCACTCGGCGTCGCTTTGCGCCTTCGCCGCTCCCACCACCAACAGCTACAAGCGTCTCGTGCCCGGCTTCGAGGCCCCCGTCAATCTGGCCTACTCCCAGCGGAACCGGTCCGCCGCCGTGCGGATCCCGATGTACAGCCCCAGCCCGAAGGCCAAGCGGCTGGAATACCGCTGCCCCGACCCGAGCTGCAATCCCTACCTCGCCTTCTCGGCCCTGTTGATGGCGATGATCGACGGGATCCAGAACAAGATCGACCCGGGCGAGCCGCTGGACAAGGACATCTACGACCTGTCGCCCGAGGAGATGAAGGGCGTTCCCACCACGCCGGGCGCGCTGGACGAGGCCCTCAAGGCCCTGCGGCACGATCACGAGTACCTGCTCCGCGGCGACGTCTTCACCCCGGACGTGATCGACACCTGGATCTGGTACAAGACGGAGAACGAGGTGGACGCCCTGCGGCTCCGCCCGCATCCCTACGAGTTCTGCCTGTATTTCGATCAATAGCCCCTTGGCACGGTCCTGAGCCCGGAGGGGAGCCCCGCGGGGTTCCCTTCCGGGCCAGGCGGCTCAGCCTGTGCCCGCGCCGGCCGGCGGCTAGCCCGCATTTCTCACCACCCTGGTACCGTCCGGGACAGTGTGCCACTGCTTCGCAGAAGCAGTGCCTTTCTCAACTCCGTAGCACTGCTTGCCTTGCGGCAAGCAGTGGCACACGGTGGTGAGAAATGCGGGCTAGTTCCATCCCCCATGGCGGTCGGCCCAGCGGACTGCCAGAAGATAGCCGAGCGCCGCGATCGCCGCCGTCACCGAGATTACCAGGCAGACCAGGAGCCGGCGCTCAGGGTTGACCCGATCGGAAGTGGCCACGAACCAGGTAGCCCCCGCGCCGATGGCCAGCGCCAGGGCGGAACACCCCAAGGCAAATCGCCGGCTGGGGACGCCGAACAGGGTGAACCTGACCCAAAGCGGTGGCTTGTCGGGCATGTCCAGCTCCTTCGTCACAGACGGCTGTTGCGCCCCGGATCGGCACCAAGACAAGACGTTTCCGGCGGGGTTGCTCGGCCGCGCGTCCCCCGCGCCATTGCTCATGCCCCCCACCCACGGCAGAGAGTGTGACTGCCGGGCCGGGAGGAACTGCTCGCAGGCGTCCATCAGGGCCGGGCGGTTCAGCTTGTGCCCTTTCCCGGAAACTCGATCTGCGGCAAGGGAACGCCGGGAAACGCCTCACCCCACACGTTCTTCAACTCGGGGAGCACCTTAATCCGACCGGCCCAGTGAAGAAGGTAGCCTACGTCGAGGTTTTCTTCATTCAGTCGCAGGAGAGCCGAGGCATCTGCCAGGTCGATCATCCGCCCCGCTGCGAGCTTCTCCAGAATCAGGTCGTCGCACGCAAGAACCGCCACCGGGATGTCAAGATCGGGGAGCTGGGCTCTGACACGGCGAGACAATGCCTGCCGCTGGTACTCGGACTTCGCCAGGAGAAGGTCGACCTGAACATCGAGATACGCTTCGGCAGGCTCGTAGAGCAGTTGGATCACGTCCAATTGCCCGAGGGCTACGACAGGCGGATCTCGCTTCGGCCGCAGTCCGGCATTGCGCAGGCTCTGTAGCAGGGCGCCCTGCGCGTCGGGGTCGACACTGAGCAGCAGGTCGATGTCCCGCGTCGCGCGAGGGTACTTCCACGTTGCCATCGCCAGCCCTCCGGCGATGGCCGCTGGGATTCCGAGCCGCTCCAAGCGGAGCCAAATGTGCCGCAAGGATTGAATCAAGGCCTCAGCGAACATCGCCCTCTCCGTAATGTGCTAGCCGGGCCGCCACGCGCTCGATCATCCGGTCGTGCTCTTCCATTTGCTCGGCATACCACTTCCGGTAGGCCGCGCGGAGGTCTCCGTCGGGTCCAATCTCCCGGCGCAGACCGGCCAGGAGGAATTGCTCGCAGGCGTCCATCAGGTCCAGCCACATCCGGATGCACTGCTGGGGAGTGGCGCCCTGGGGAACCGACGGCGTCAGATCGATCAGCGTGGCGGGCTCGTCGGCCATGGGCGAGGTCTCGAGTGAGTGAACGTCGCTGAGGGATCGAGTGTCCAAGGGGATGCGAAAACTTGGGGTGGGACACAGTCCCACCATGTTAGTATAGCCGGCTAGGGCGGCAATTGGGGAGCGGAACTGAAGGGCGGCCTCCCCCGCGGTCGATTGCTCGGCTAGAATGGGGGCCTTGTGTGAGCACATCCCCCCAAGGGGGTTGGCTTAACGGGAGGCACCCGCCACTGCCCCCTCACTTGTACCCCGCCGGATAGACAGAGAAGCAGCCCTCGCATGACCCAGCGACGCATCCTGGTCACCAGCGCCCTGCCTTACGCCAACGGGCCCATCCATTTGGGGCACCTGGTGGAGTATCTCCAGACGGACATCTGGGTCCGTTTCCAGAAGCTCCGCTCGAATCGGTGCGTCTACCTGTGTGCCGACGACACCCACGGCACGGCGATCATGATCAGTGCCCGCAAGGAGGGCATCTCCGAGGAGGAGCTGATCGCCCGGATGCACGAGGCGCACCTGCGGGACTTCCGCGGGTTCGAGATCGAGTTCGACAACTACGGGAGCACGCACAGCCCGGAGACGCGAGAGGTCTGTCACGAGGTTTGGGGGGCGCTGCGCGGGGCGGGCTTGATTCTCGAAAAGGAGGTCACCCAGCTTTACGACCCGGCGGCGGGCACCTTCCTTGCCGACCGGTTCGTCCAGGGGACCTGCCCGCGGTGCAAGGCGCCCGACCAGTATGGCGACAGTTGCGAGAAGTGCGGCGGCACCTACAGCCCCTCGGATTTGATCGACCCGGTGAGCACGCTCTCCGGGGCGACCCCCGAGCTGCGCTCCGCCGCGCACCTGTTCGTGAACATCGAGCGGCTGCACGGCTTCCTGGACGAGTGGACGCAGGCGGGCGATCACCTCCAGGCCGAGGTGGCCAACTATCTCCAGGGGCACTTCCTCAACGAGCCCCTGCGCGACTGGGACATCTCCCGCCCGGCCCCCTACTTCGGCTTCGAGATCCCCGACAGCCCGGGCAACTACTGGTACGTCTGGTTCGACGCCCCGATCGGCTACATCGGCTCGACGCTCGAGTGGTGCCGCCGCACGGGCGAGGATTTCGACCGTTGGTGGCGGGGCGATCGGGCCGAGGTCCACCACTTCATCGGCAAGGACATCACCTATTTCCACACCCTGTTCTGGCCGGCGATGCTCAAGACCGCCGGCTTCAACCTGCCTGGAAAGGTCCACATCCACGGTTTCCTCACGGTCAACGGGGAGAAGATGTCCAAGAGCCGGGGGACGTTCGTCCGCGCGGAGACCTACCTGGAGAACATGGACCCGTCGTACCTGCGGTACTACTACGCCTCGAAGCTGACCGGCGGGGTGGAAGACCTGGACATGAACCTCGACGAGTTCGTGGCCAAGGTGAACGCCGACGTGGTGGGGAACGTGGTCAACCTGGCCAGCCGCACGGCGCGGTTTGCGGAGACGTGCGGCCTGGCGGCCAGCTACCCCGAAGACGGCGGCTTGTTTGCCCGGGCGGCCGCCGACGGCGAGGCGATTGCCGCGGCCTACGAGGCCGGCGATTACAGCCGGGCGATGCGGCTCGTGCTGGCCGCCGGCGACCGGGCCAACCAGTTCATCGACCGCGCCGCGCCGTGGAACCTGGCCAAGGACCCGGCGAAGGCCCCGGACTTGCAGGACGCCTGCACGATCGGGCTGAACCTGTTCCGCCAGATGGTGGTCTACCTGGCCCCGGTGCTGCCACGCCTGGCCCGGCAGACCGGCGACCTCTTGAGTCGGCCGATCGAGCGTTGGGACGAGTCCGGGGAGCCGGTTGTGGGCAAGCCGGTGCGTCGATTCCAGCACATGATCGTCCGCGTGCGGCGCGAGCAGGTGGACGCGATGATCGAAGCGAGCAAAGAAGGAGAAAAGGAGCCGGCCGTGGAACCAGCGCCAGCGATCGCGGAGGATGGCGACGAGGCCCTCAAGGCCGAGCCGCTGGTCGAGAACCTGATCTCGATCGACGAGTTTGCCAAGGCGGATCTGCGGATCGCGCGGATCGTGGCCGCCGAGGACGTGCCGGAGGCCAAGAAGCTCCTGAAGCTGACGCTCAGTCTCGGCGGCCCACTGCGGCGGACTGTCTTTGCCGGCATCAAGGAGGCCTACCGACCCGAGCAACTGGTCGGCCGCTTGGTTGCCTGCGTCGTGAACCTGACCCCGCGGAAGATGAAGTTCGGCACGAGCGAGGGGATGATTCTGGCCTCGGGCTCCGGCGGCAGCGACCTGTTCTTGCTGGCTCCCGACGCCGGGGCCAAGCCCGGCCAGCGGCTGCACTAGGCAAAGAGCATCCCCGCGTAGCCGACCACGTGGCTGCGGTCGCCCGAGGTCTCGGCGCTGGTGGCGTAGCCCACCGGCTCGCAGCGGGTGAGCGCGCCGAGTTGGCGGAGGGTCGCCAGCACGAGGACCGCCGGCAGCATGCCGCACATGGTGATGCGGTTTTCGGTCACCGTCTCGTAGAGCCGGGCCGGATCGAGGCTCTCCAGCGCGTCCAGGGCCAAGCGATCCAAGCGGCGCGTCTGCTGGTCGTCGGCGTAGTGGTTCATGTCGGTCGAGATCACCAACAGCGGCCGCTCCGGCAGCCCGCGGAGCACGCCGGCCAACTGCTCGGCGCCTCGCTCCAGGCGGGGCAGGTCGCCGCCGTGCAGCGCGACCCCGACCACGCGGCTTTGGGGAGCCAGGCGGGCCAGCAGCGGCAACTGCACCTCGATCGCGTGCTCCAGCCGGTGCGCTTCGGCGTCCAGCGCCAGCTCGGCCACGCCGTCGGCCAGTTGCCGGGCCAATTCGAGGTCGCCGCGGACCTCGCCGCCCGGCAGTCCCCAGGCCTGGTACGGCGCGACGGCCCAATCCGCCCCCCCCGCATGGTGCTTCGGACTGAACACGATCACCTGCGGCGGGAACTCGACGCGGCTGAGGGTCGCCGCGGCCAGGCGGCCGGAGTAGACCCAGCCGGCGTGCGGGATCATGGCCGCCGCCCAGCGCTGCCGCTTGCCGGGCGCCGGGAGCATCTCGTCGAGCATGCGGTCTATCTCAACCGGCCTGGCGGGATAGAATCGCCCGGCGACGGCGGGGGGCCGGACCGCCGGACCCGGCTGCGGCCGGGGCACGTTGGTGGCCACCACCCGCGGCTCGCTCGACATCACCGCCAGGCTGTAGACCGCGCCGGCCGGCCACTCCGACATCCCCGCGCGGCGGACGGCCTCGTCCAGCAGGTCCTCCGGTGACTTGCTGGGGTCGAAGGCAAGGGCCCACCGGGCGCGATCGGCGACCATCACGGCGCGCTGCTTGGAATCGACCCCGGCGAGGTCGGGCTGGGGGAGCGTCCCCTGCATGGCCGGGTCCCAAAGGACCGTCAGGCCACAGGAGCCTTGCTGGAGCGTCTCGGGGGTGAGGGGAACCGAGCGGACGACCCCCGCGGCGGCCTCGACCAGCTCGAGCAGGGTTGCCTGGAGCGGCATTTCGGGCCGGAGTGAGAGCTTGCTGCAATCGATCGCCTCCTCCAGGCCGGGCAGGTGCACGGAGATCACCACGCCGTTGATCCCGCCGTCGTAGCCGCCGGGGAGATAGTAGCTGGGGGTAGCCCCGTAGACCAGCGCGACCAGGTTCCCGCGGCAGAACTCGGCCAACGTGCGGAGGTCGTCCGGCGCGGGACCGCCGCCCGCCGCCTCGGCCGGGGCGGGACCGCCGGCGGCCGGCTCGGCCGGGGCGGCGAGCAGCGAAGGGCCCAGCTTGCCGTGGATGGCGTAGCCTTCGAAGGTGGACAACGCGGTGTCGTCCTCTTTCCAGGCCTCGGGGGGGAGCCCGGCCTTGAGGCAGACCTGCCGCAGGAAGCCCTCGGCGTCCAGGTTGTGGTCCACGGCCACGCCGGGCAGGAGGAGGCCGCGGTGGTGGCCCCGGCCGATCTGCAGGCCGTGCTTGCCGATGGTCACCGCCTGGACCCGGTCCCGGCCTTTGGCCGAGACCGGCTCCATGCCCCACAGCAGCCAGACGTCCATCTCGAGGTGCTCCAATTCGGCGGGGGAGATGGGGGGGAAGCGGGGGTCTTCCTTGGCGGCCCGCACCGCCGCCTGATCCAGCGCCTCGTGCATCGGGACCGAATGCCCCAGGTAGCCGCAGCAGGAGCGGAGCTGGCCGGCGCGCTTCAGGCTCACGAAGGCACCGAAGACCTCCAGCCCGGCCACGTCCACCAGCAGCTCGTCGAGCGGCTGGGCGGGCCGGGACCGCACCGCGGCCGCCACCCGCTGCGCCACCGCCCGAAACACCCGGTCCTCCTGCTCGTGGGTCAGTTGCGGCCGATCCGGCACGATCCGCGCCGGCGGCGTCGGTTGAGGGCGTTGGCTTGCCATCTCCGTCTCTCCCTTCGATTCGCTCTGGGGGGCGCGGGGCTCGGCCGCCGGCACAATCCGCACCGGCTGGCGGCGCGGGCCCCAGGTGCCGGGGGCGTCGTCGAAGTGCCCGGCGATCCCCGCGCCGCAGCCCGCGCAGGTGCCCCCGCTCAAGGCATACACCCCGAGATCGTAACCGTCGCGCTCGATCAGCAGCCGGCCGCAGCCCGGGCAGTACGTGCTCTGGTGCTTCCGGTCGCTGACGTTGCCCGTATAAGCATAACGCACTCCCGCCCGGCGTGCCACCTCATAGGCCATCGCCAGCGTGCCGGGGGGTGTCGGGCCGCGATCGGTCAGGCGGAAATCGGGATGGAAGGCGGTGAAGTGGACCGGCACGTCCGGACCCAGCTCCTCGACGATCCACCCGCACATCCGCGCGATCTCGTCGGCCGAGTCGTTCGCGCGGGGAATCACCAGGTTCGTGATCTCGACCCACACGTCGCTCTCGTGGGCCAGCCAGCGGAACGTGTCGAGCACCGGCTGCAAGTGACCGCCGCTCAGCTTCCAGTAGAAATCCTCGGTGAACCCCTTCAGGTCGACGTTGGCCGCGTCCATCACCTCGAACAGGGGTTTCCGCGCGGCGGCCGTGATGTAGCCGCTGGTGACCGCCACGGTCTTGATGCCCCGTTGGCGGCACGCCCGGGCCGTGTCGATCGCGTACTCGGCCCAGACGATCGGATCGTTGTAGGTGAAGGCCACGCTGCGGCATTTCCACTCCAAGGCGGTCCGGGCGACGTCGTCCGGGGCCGCGGCCTGGCCGGCAACGTCGACCTCGCGCGACTTGGACATCGACCAGTTCTGGCAGAACTTGCAGCCGAGATTGCACCCGGCGGTGCCGAACGAGAGGACCGACGTGCCCGGGTAGAAGTGATTGAGCGGTTTCTTTTCGATCGGATCGATGCAGAACCCGGTGGAGCGGCCGTAGGTGGTGGAGACGATCCGGCCGTCGCGGTGCTGCCGGACGAAGCAGAAGCCCCGGTCGTCGGGCCCCAGGGCGCAGCCGCGAGGGCAGAGATCGCAGACCAGCTTTCGCCCGTCGGGCGAATCGTGCCACCAGCCGGCCGCGCGGGTGCCGTCCCGGCCGGGCGGTTCATCCGGCGGCAGATCGACCCTTCGCGACATTCCCGACGCCCCCCAAGAAACGCAACGCGGCGAAGACCCGTGCCCCCTCAACATACCACATCTCCCGCCATGATCGGTATCACGCTACGGGGGGCATCCGGCTCTCGATGCCAGCGTCGCGGTCGGGGTTGGACCTCAACAGCCCGTATTGGAGGAATCATGCAGATCTGATAAAAGGGGCTGTCTTTGCAGGGCCACCAGGAGGAAAACGGCCCCAGATTACCCAGAATGCCAAGTCTGCCAGGGACGGTGCAAGATGAAGAATTTCGGCAGGGTGATCCGCTTAGCGTTGAGACACCGCCTGACGCTGTTTGGCTCCATCGTCAGTGCACTCGTCGTGGGGGTCCTTTGGGGGGGGAACATCGGGGCGCTCTACCCATTCCTCCAAATGGCAAGGGACGACAAGAATCTCCAGAGCTGGGTCGCCGAGGAAATCCAGAAGGCCGAAACCGAGGCGGCCCGCCAGTCGGCCCTCCTGGATGACCTCTACCGCCGCCGCCAGACCGCTCCGGTTGAGGAGCACGAGGCGATCGATGCCGAGATCGTGACGGCGCAGTCCCGTTTCGAGGCCGAGGATCAGGCCTCGGGCTGGTACCGGACTTTCCAGCCCTACGTCGACCGCTACCTTCCCGAGGACCGTTTCCAGACGCTCGTCCTGCTGATCGGCGTGCTGATGCTCTCCACGCTGGTCAAGAACCTCTTCCTCACGGTGAACACCGTGCTCACCGCGCGGCTCTCGTACCTGGGGACGTTCGAGCTCCAGCAGTTGTTCTTCGCCAGGACGCTGCGGATGGACATCGCCACGTTCTCCAACGACGGGACCGCGGACCTGATGAGCCGCTTCACCTACGACATGCAGAACCTGGTAGGGGGGCTCAACGCGCTGTTCGGCAAGCTGATCCGCGAGCCGCTGAAGCTGATCGCCTGCCTGATCCTCGCGGCGGGGATCTGCTGGCGGCTGCTGGTCCTCTCGCTGGTGGTGGCCCCCCTGGCGGCGCTGGTGATCCGCTGGCTGGCGCGGATGCTCAAGCGGGCCAACCGCCGCGCGATGGAGGAGATGGCCCAGCTCTACAACGCGCTGGGCGAGACCTTCCAGGGGATCAAGATCGTCAAGGCGTTCACCATGGAGCGCCACGAGCGGCGGCGGTTCCGCGTGACCTGCAAGAAGTACTTGCAGAAAGCGATGCAGATCGCCGGCTACGACGCGCTGACGCGGCCCGCCATCGAGATCATGGGCCTGCTGATCATCTGCCTGGCGATCCTCGCCGGGGCCTACCTGGTGCTCGAAGCGCAGACGCACCTGCTGGGCATCCCGATGACCTCGCGCCCGCTGACCTGGCCGTCGCTGTTGTTGTTCTACGGGCTGTTGATCGGGACGGCCGATCCGGCGCGGAAGCTCTCCGACGTGTTCACGCAGCTCCAGGGCGGGGTCGCGGCGGCCGACCGGATCTACGCCCTGGTGGACCGCGAGCCGCAGGTCCGCGATCCCGAGCATCCCCGGCCGCTGCCGCGCCACGGCCGCGACCTGACGTTCGAGAACGTGGACTTCGCGTACCAGCCCGACCATCCGGTGCTCCACAAGATCAGCCTGCGGATCCGCTACGGCGAGACGGTGGCGATCGTCGGGCCCAGCGGCTGCGGCAAGAGCACCCTGGCGAACCTGATTCCCCGGTTCGCGGACCCTATCTCGGGGACGATCCGGCTGGACGGGATCCCGCTGAGGGAGGTTCGGCTGCGGCAGTTGCGGGGCCAGATCGGCCTGGTCACGCAGGACCCGGTCCTCTTCGACGACACGGTGATGAACAACATCCGCTACGGGACGCCGCGGGCGAGCGACGCGGAGGTGATCGAGGCGGCCCGGCGGGCCCACGCCCACCGCTTCATCGAGAGCGAGCTCCCGGACGGCTACGGGACGACGATCGGCCCGCTGGGCGGTCAGCTCTCCGGCGGCCAGCGGCAGCGGATCGCGCTGGCGCGGGCGATCCTCCGCGACCCGTCGATCCTGATCCTCGACGAAGCCACGAGCCAGGTGGACCTGGAGAGCGAGCGGATCATTCAGACCGTCCTGGAGGAATTTGTCCGCGGCCGCACGGTGGTGATTATCACCCACCGGCTGGGCGCGCTGGTGCTGGCCGACCGGGTCGTGGTGATGGCCGACGGCCGGATTCTCGACGCCGGCACCCACCACGAGCTGTTGGCCCGCTGCGACTTTTACCGCCGCCTCTATGAGCTCCAGTTCGAGGGGCTCAAAGAAAGCGCCTGAGGGCCCCCTTAGGTTGCCGCCGCTTCCTCGAGCTCGGGCGACTGCTCGTCCTCGATCCGGGAGATGATCCTCTCCAGGACGTTGAGGAGCTCGGGATCGTACTGGGCGGCGGTGTCGGCGCGGAGCTGCCGGAGGATCTGGGCCGGGCTGGGCTGCGGCTTGCCGGGAACGTCGCGGGCCGCGTCGAAGTAGGCCCGGGCCAAGCTGATGATCTTGGCACCGGTCGGGCAGTCGGCCAGATCCGGCACCTTTTCGCCGACGTGGGCCAGGGTCTTCTCGCGGTCCTGGTTCAACAACAGCGGGATCGCCCCGCGGAGCACCGCGCTCAGGGAGAGCATCAGGTCCATCCCCCGGAAGGTGTACGGACCCGACGCGCCGGCATCCTCCTCGAACATGTTGGCGGCGCGGCGGATGACGCGGGTCGTGATCTCGATGTTGCCCACGTCGTACAGCAGGGCGGCCACGCGGATGTCGTCCATCTCCCGCGGCGAAAGCCCCATGGCCTGCGCCATCTCCTGGCTCAGCTCGGCGATGCGGACGGCCTGGGCGCGAAGGCGGGGGTGGGCGCTCTGGAGGTACTGCGAGAGGACCTCGACCACCCCGACGTACGCCTCGTGCAGCTCCTGGATCTTCGCGAGGCGGTCGTCGCTGAGCGAGCCGATGAGCATCGCGGTGAGCCCCAATGCCGCGCCCCAGACGGTCACCGCCAGGATGATCACCAGCGGCGGCACGGCGACGGCAAACGCGCCGAGTTGCAGCGTCAACACCGCCGAGGTGGTGATCACGCACAACAGCGCCATCACGCCCGCCCGGTACCGCCCCAGAAACAAGCCTTCCAGGGCGATCGGCAGGAAGAAGAGGTTGAGGATCACCATCTTGTAACCTTCGATGACGTACAGCAGGCAGGTGAGCCCCAGGCACACGAGCACCAGTAGGACCTCCAGGAAGAGCTTTTCCTTGTTCTGAAGTCGTTCCATGGCGAAACTGCTCCGAAAGTGAGAAGTGGTGGTTGATCGACGGTGGAGGAAGGCGCTGCTACGGCGGTCCGGGAGGCGCCGGCGACGCTTCCCAGCCCGGCGGGACGGTCTGCTGCAAGGCAGCCAGGCCGACGACGCATTGCGGTTGCTCGCCCGCGGCGCCGTCGCCGGCCGGCGACGGCGGGGCGCAGGTTTGTTCGCCGTACTTCCGGTTGATCTCGCGGAAGACGTTCTCGATGCGGAGGAACGCGGCCACGACGTCGGGGTCGAATTGCCTGCCGGCCTCCTGGCGGATCAGTTCCACGCAGCGCTCGTGGGGGAAGAGGGGTTTGTAGTCGCGGGGGCTGGCCTGGGCTTCGTAGACGTCGGCCACGGCGACGATCCGGGCGGCCAGCGGGATCTGCTCCCCGGTGAGCCCGTCGGGAAACCCCCGCCCGTCCCAACGCTCGTGGTGCGAGCGGGCGATGACCTCGGCCATCTCGATGATGTCCGAGGAACCGAGGCGGCGAAGGATGCTCCGTAAGAGCTGGCTGCCGATCGTGGAATGCTGCTCCACCCGGGCCCGCTCCGCCGGCGTCAAACGGCCGGGCTTGAACAGGATCGAGTCCTCGATGCCGATCTTGCCCAGGTCGTGGAGCGCCGAGGCGATCGAGACCAGCTCCACGAACGAAGAGCCGATCCGCTCGCGGAACTTCGGCTCGTCGCGCAACGCCCCCGCCAATTGATGCGTGTAGAGCGAGACCCGCTGCACGTGGCGCCCGATCGCCGGGTCGTGAAACTCCGCCGCCTCGGCCAGGCCGAAAACCAGGGCGTCGCGGGTCCGCACCAGCGAGCGGGCATACTGCAACGACTCCATCTCCGCCTTGGCGCGGTTCTGCAAGAGCTTGTCCGCAAGCGGGGTGACGATCAAATAGGTGGCGATGACCAGGAGCACGCTGGTCCAACCCCAGGCGATCGCGCTGGCGGCCGGCAACGAACCGAGCAGGGCCGACGGCGCCATGGTGGTCTCGTGGACCGGGCAGATCGCCAACACGTATCCTTGCCCGAGGGCCAGGCGGCGCGCCACCGCGGCGTGCGGCCCCTCGGGCAGGGACAAGATCCCGGAGACGGTCTGCGGGCGGGCTTCCCCTCCCGCTACAAGCTGTTCCCAGCTCAGCCTGGACACGATCGTCCCGCCCGCCTCCAGCCCGGCGCCCTCGCCCACCAGGGCCACCACGTTCCAATCGGCATCGGTCACGAGCCACCGCACGTCGGCCGGTGGGTTGGCCCCGGCGAGCAGTTGTCTCATCCTCGCGTCGGGCGCGGCGGAATCCTCTCCGCCGGCCGGCGGAATACGGCTCATCGCGGCGAGCAAGTCCCCGGTGGCTGCGGTCAACTGCTCGACGGCCGTGGTTTCCGCGGCCCGGTGGATCACCGAGACCACGCACCGGTAATGGACAGCCAGCCCCGCCGCCAGGCAAGCGATCTGGATGGCGGTAAACGCCAGAATCAGTTTGACGCGGCTGTGCTTCCGGAGCATCCAGGTCCCTCCAATGGCCCCCAAGCCACGAATCCGGCGGTTGCCTATCCCCGCCCGCTGGGTAAGCAATCCTCTTTCAACTATAGCACGTGGCTCAGAAGGGCGGTCGACGAGGCCCAAGCGCGTGCTCGGCGGGTGAGATTGGGGCCGTCGCAGCGAGATGCGAGGCACGAGCGGCCGCGATCCTTCACGGCGCCTCGCGACGCCTGAAACCCGTGCAGACAAAGGCGTTAGAGGATGTCAGAGCCCGTGGTCTGAGGGCTTCACCCCCCTCTTGTGCTTGCCGAAACCGATCGGCACCGGATCGTAGGAGCCGACGATCTCCACGTTGGCCCTGGCCGGGATCTGGTCCTCCATGCCCAGGCCCCAGTAGCAGGCGTTCACCAACAGGCGGCGGAAGCCCTCGCTCTTCAGGTCGCCCGCGTGGCCCATCGTCGTGGTGAAGATCCGCGCAGCCTTGCCCGAGGTCCCCGTGAAGGTCTTGATCCAAGCCACGGGCACGAGCTTTTTGTCGGGGTTGGGCGGGTCGTCGGGCTTCATCCCCTTCAGCACCTGGCCCATCACCACCGGCTTGCAGTCGCCGTGGAGCGTGGTCAGGCCGTAGACGTCGGACGGGCCCCAGATGTCCTCCGCGCCGCGGACGATGGGGTGGTCCTCCATCCCCTTGGCCACCAGTCCGCGGGTGCTCTCCCGCTGGTGGTCGCCGTAGTGGCTGATCCAGGTCTCGCCCAAAACCTGGCGGCCGTAGCCCCCCTTGAACTCCTTGGTGTTGTTGTTGAACGTGTACTTGGCGTAGGGGCTCTTCCGGTTCGTGGTGTAGTTGAACGGGTGGGTCGAGGTCCGCAGGGCCACGATCGGCCGGCCCGAGTTCGTGTAGTCGATGATGTGCTTCATCTCGGCGTCGGGCAGCTCGCGGAAGCGGAGGAACATCACCATCAGGTCGGCCGTGTCCAGGGCCTCCAGGCCGGGGATGTTGTCGCGGGTGACGGGGTCGATCGTGCCGTCGGTCTTGTTGACCGCGAACAGCACGGTGCACTTGAAGCCGTGACGCACGGCGAGGATCTTGGCCAACTGGGGCATCGACTCCTCGGAGCGGTACTCCTCGTCGCCGGTCACCAAGACGACGTGCTTCCCCTTGCCTGGCCCCTGCTGCCCTTCGAAGACGATCCAGGGATCGGCGGCCATGGCCGAGGCGGCCGCCAGGCAAGCGAGCGCCGCGACGGCCGCCAGGCAAGTCGCCGGTACGCGGGTCATGGTGCGCATAGTCGTTTCCTTCTTGCTCAAGAGTTGAACTACCTGGATGAACGGGCGCCATGCAGCGTTACCATGCTAATCGGCATCCCCGCCCCGTGCAACAATCCCCCCCGGGCAACCGGGTCGTTCCGGCGAGAACCGGGGAAATCGGGGCACGAACGTGCTTGCCGGCGTTGGGTGCCACGGGCAGTAATCGTAGGGTGCTCTGTGAGCACCATTGTTTGAGGTGGGACGCGGCCGTTACTCACCGCTCGTCCCGTTCAGACTGGACCACCGTGGCGCTGCGCCGGGCGTGCAGCACCAATCGGAGGTATACACTCCGGCACGGACCCAGCGGTGGAAGGACGAGTACGGCC
>Ga0153916_10000419_pt1 | contig 28367 bp, 23 predicted proteins | sample Opewatmetagenome_FD_109642 | JGI IMG/M metagenome (GOLD analysis project Ga0153916, IMG submission 109642) | Freshwater wetland microbial communities from Ohio, USA - Open water 3 Core 3 Depth 4 metaG | ecosystem: Environmental > Aquatic > Freshwater > Wetlands | place: USA: Ohio, Lake Erie...
GTGGAGGGACCGGTACCGGCTCACCAGCTCGGCTTCGACATTCAATTTCTCCAGGATCGTTTTTCCGGGGAAGCGGGCCGGAAGATAGGGCATCATGAAGATATCAGTGTAGATCAAGTCATAGGTTTCCTTCTGGAGTTGCCGCCGGACGGCCCTCTCCATGGCCCGGGAAAAGTCACGGAATACGAAGTAAGGCTGACCCGATAGATTGTGCAGAAAAAAGTGCGGCAGCGGGCGCTTCCTCTTCAGGTCCAGCATGATGAATTCCCTGACCATCCGCCTGAACAGGGGTTCGTGCGACCAGTCCTGGGGGCTCCAGGCATGGCAGACGAGGTCGACATCATGGTTTTGGGCGAGGAACTCCAGGGTCTTGAAAACCGTGATCTTTCCTCCGGAGTTCAGCGGGTAGGGGAGCAGCTGGGTCAAAAAGAGGATTCGTTGCCGTCTCATAACGAAAACGCGACTTTCTTCGGGTAAAAATTATGGAGGATGCCGGCGATGATCAGGTAGATCCCCGTCCCGATGACACCGACCGCGGACTCGCTGAAAAAAGATACGAGGAAAATCCCGACGAGACAGCCGGAGAGAACGCGGGCGGAGCGATAGATGGGTTCTCCATCCGTCCGGGCCGAATAAACGGCTGATATTCGAAAGAGCTGGCGTATGAGGAGGAGAAAAAACGCCGCATAGACTATTGTCCCGAGCAAGCCCGTTTGGACCAGCATGGAGCCCAGGGTGCTCTCCTTCCCCTGGAATCTCTGTTTCGGGCCGAAGAGGGCGGCGAAGACTCCTCCGCTCCCCAGGCCTGAACCCAGCGGATGCCCGACGGCATACCGGGCTCCTTCATAGAATCCGCGGACATGAATGGGGATATTTCCTCCGGATTGGATATTGTAGATGATGAAGAGGGTTCCGAAGGCCAGGAACAGAACGCCGATGATGATGGCCAGGGTCCTGTGCTCCTTGAGGAGAATAATAAATGCCCCGACCATGAAAATCACCCAGCCCCCCTTTCCAAAGGACAAGACCAGCCCTATCAGCAAGAGGAAGACCGCCGCCTTTCTCTTCAGTCCGTGGAAGAAACCCGAAAAGGCGGCCAGCAGAGTCGTGCCGGCGAGAAACTCAGCTAAAGTGGTCGGCTCGAGGATCAAAGAGATCATCCGCCGCAGGGGGAACCCGAAGTCCCAAGTGTACCAATTGTAGAATTTCACACTGGCGGCCGTCCAGACCGCGGTGCCCTTGGCGGCGAAGAATTCGATGACTCCGGCCTTTTTCCAGAAAGGGTCTCTGAGAAGGAACAGCTCGGCCAGCCCGAACAGAGAGAGAACGACACCCGCCCCGACGGTCAGGCGGAACACGGCCTTCAGGTGCCGGGCATCCAGCGGGAGCGACCGGCCGACAAAGTAGCAGACGGGGAGAATGGCGAAGAAACGGAGATAGGCGGTCCGGGTCAGGAAGGGATTTGCCTGGCCGCGGAAGAAGGCGATTATCAAGATGGCCAGAAAGCCCAAGCCGACGAGGTCCGTCCAGAGCGGGGAAAACGTTCCCCATCCGTGCTTGACCAACCGGGCGGCGAAATGGAGGACGGAAACAGAGATGAGGAGCAGGAAAAAAACCTCCTTGGTTCCGATCAGGAGGCGGATGGTCGAGGGTTCAGCCAGTCTTGACAATGGGGCCAGGACGATATTCTGGAGGAGCAGCCAGAACAGGATGACGGCAAAGACCAGGGAAGGCCGGCGCCGGGCATTCCAGGCGATGACCACAAGAGCGGATAGAACGAGCAGGAAGGAGAGTGTCAGAAGAGTCCGGTCACGCGTCGCGTCCGCGAGGACGATGGAAGCGAGGAGCGCTGCTACCACCAAGAAGCCCAGCAAAATAGCCGCCGCAGGCTCAAGCCGAGAGAGCCCGCCGTCGAAGAGGCTATCGGTGTCCTGTTCGGTTTTCGCCATTTTCCCGTTTCGAGCCCGGTCAACCCCTCCGCATTTTCGATGCTTCGACAGGCCCGGGTTTGAAAATCTCCCGGATGACCCGGCCGTCCAAGTCCGGAGGCAGGGGCAGCCCGTAGACCTGAAGATACGTCGGCAGGAGGTCGATGATGTGGGCCGGCTGGTCCAACCGTCCCTTTTGCACAGAATTGCCGCTGGCGATGAAAATACCTTCCCGGATATGATCGCCGGACCGGCGCGAAGGATCCCTTTTCTTGAACACGGAGTTGCTGATCTGCTGGGTGACGGAACAGTCCTTGTTCAAGACGACGATCACATCCGGCAGGCTCTTCAGGAAGCGGCCCTGATAGACCTCCTCCCGCCTGTAAACTTGTTCCACGACCTTCTCTCCCGTTTCCGGATCCTTGAGCGTGGCCAGTTCCCGCATGAGGAGGTTGCGCAGTCGCTCGTATTCCTCCCCCGCCTCCACGATCCCCTGGGGCTTCAACCCCTTTAGGTTGACCGTGATACCGCAGGTATGGGTGTACATCGGCGTCGTGTAAGCCCGGGTCTTCCCCCATTCGATGAGCGATTGGCCGCCCATGATGCTTTTCCGCAGCGTCCGGTTCAGCCGGCCCAGGGGGAGTCCGCCGAGCCACTTCTTGGCGCGCTCCTTGTTCAGGCCCGTCTTGGCCAGCCAATACCGGAGCTCGGTGATATTCTTCAAGTCGGACCGCAATCGGAGAAAGTTCTTTTTCAACAACCAGTTGTTGAGGTAGACCTCTTTTGTCGGCGCCGGGCCGAACCCGTGGTCGGAGATGACGAAACAGAGCGTCCGCTCGTCCGTGAACTCCCGCAGCCGGCCGATGGACGCATCCAACGTCGAGAAATAGGTCTCGAGTTTTTTGCGGATGGCCCGCTCGCGGGCCGGACGCTTCCCGGGAGCCAGACTCTCCCCCCCGCTTAAATGATCCCAGAAAGAGTGGCAGATGCGGTCGAAGCTGGTGAAGACGACCATGAAAAAATCCAGGTCGGGGAAGATCTTAAGCAGCCGCACGCAATTGGCTATCCTCCGCTCCTGCATGAACAGGATCTCGTCCAGAAGCAGGCCCCGGTCCTTCTGGTCCATCTTCGAGGCCAATTTATCTTCGTCGAAATAGCCGATGTCGATCACGTAGTCATCCAGGAAATCAGCCAGGGTCCTAGGGAAGGTGAAGTTCTTGGACCCGGGGGGGGTCAGCATTCCCGAGATCATGAACCCCTTGATCTCACTGACGGGATAGGTGAGAGGGACGTTCACATACCCGGCCCGGATACTATTGCGGGAGAGATGCTCCCAAATGGGAGTCCCGGTGATGCTGCGGCTGTTCACCAAGCCATTTTCCTCGCGGCTCTCGTAGTCGTCGGGCCCGGTTTGAAAAAAACCTTGAACTCCGTGCTTGCCCGGGTTTGTCCCCGTAAAGAAAGATGCCCAGGCCGGTATGGTAAATGGCGGGATCGTAGACAGGAGGGTCCCACTCGTCCCGGTATCCATAAGTTTCTTCAGGTTGGGCATCAGCCCCTTTTGCAGCCGGGGCTCAAGCACCTCCCAGGTTCCCCCGTCAATTCCGATGACGAAAATCCGGCTAGGGCTCGACATGAACGACCTTCCTGCGGAAACGCTGTTTGAACTGGCGGATGACGAGCTCATCCTCGGGGCTGAGCTTGAGCCAAGCCAGGACAAGCCCGTAAACGACAAGAGAAAGCACGATGGCCGGCAGAATGAACAGCCCGGGCTGGGGAGAGGCCGGAAGCACTCCTTTAGCGAGGGCCAGGCCTCCGAGTGAGACGAGGCCGGCCACGGCCGGCTTCCAGAAGCAGGCGGTGTATGGATGCATCTTCAGAATCCGGATAACCTCGATGAGCCTCATCCCGTTCACCAGGCTGAGCGCCAGGCCCGCCGCCACGGCCGCGCCCACGATCCCATACCGGGGAATGAGCACCAGCGCCAGCCCGAATTCCAGGAGAAAGATGACCAGGTTGTTGAGGAATTCCATCTTCGGATGTCCGGACATGATCAGCATGTATCCCACCGGGCCGGTGAGGCAGTTGATGAGCTGGGCGAAAGAAAGGATGATCAAGCAGGAGCTCCCCGGAGTGAACTGGGCTCCGAAAAGAGCCAGCACCTTCCCAGGGAACAGCACGAAGATACCGAACAGAGGGAGAGCGGCCGTCAGCACCCATTTAGTGACGGCCTTGAAAAGCGCTTCCAGCTTTGTTCTTTCATGGCGATTGAAGAGATCGGAGATCATCGGGGCGAAGATCGTGTTGAAGGACTGGAGAATCATCATCAGCAGCATGGCCGTCTGGAAAGCCGCGCTGTAGAGGCCGACTTCCTGGGAATCCCGGAAGTATCCCAGGAGGAGCCGGTCGGTGCGGCTGATCCCGATGTTCAGGAAGCCCACGAGGAGTAGAGGGAGAGAAAAATAGAAAACCCTCTTCGCTTCCACTACCGGCCGGACGTTACCCTTTAGAAGCGGGGAGAGCTTGGCGGCGAGGAAAAAGGCAGCGGCGAGACTGATCGTCCAGGCCAGAAGATGAGACCAAAGCACGGCCTCGAGTTTGAAGCCCGCCAGAAACAAGAGGGCGACGGCGATGAGCCGGACCGAGGGCTCCAGAACGTTTTTGACTCCGACCAGGTACTTCATGTTCTGGAAACCCTGCAGGACGGCCGAGAAGACCGACATTCCTCCGAAGAGGGGAAGTCCGAGCGCGAACCACCGCAGCACGGGAGTCAACTCCGGCTTGGCAAAGACCCGGTCTGCAAGAAAACCGGAGAAAAAGAAAAGCAACAGGCCGATGATCAGGCCGACCGATATGACCATGGCGAGCCCGAAAAGGATGGTCCCCTTGATCCTGGCCCTGTCCCCCTCTCCCAGGAAGAGGGCGATGAATCTCACCAGGCCGTTGTCCAGGCCGCAGAGAGAGAGGATGGAGAGAACGTTGAAAGCGGCGAACCCGAGGGAGTAGAGTCCGAAATCGGACGGCCCCAAAACCCGGGCCGCGTAGATCCCGAAAAGGAACGAGGCGGCCGCCCAGAAAACGGTCCCGGTGAAGACCGTCCCCGCGCCGCCGGCGACTTTGGTGATGTCCTGAGCCAGATCGGCAGAGATATCAGACATGCGTTCGATTTTAATTCCTCAACCGTCGAATCCGCTTTTTAGAAGTCTATATATCTTAGTGCACCCGCCCTTATCCTTCAAGTGTTTTCGGCTGGCGGGCCGGATTGATTAAGCCCGGGCATTGGATTAGTATAAGGCCGTGAAAAGGAACCTCCGGCCCCGGTCCTCGTTCCTATTGCTCTCCTGCCTTCTGGCCCTGGCCCTCTTCTTTTTTTTCTGGAAATACGTTCCCCTGGCCGGCCGGTTCCAGATGGCCCTTGCTCCCCTTTTGATATTGACCTTTGCCGCAACCGTCATCCGGTTCGAGTCGGGGCTGCTCGTTTTTTCCTTCCTTTTTCCTCTGGTCAACAGCCTGCCTTATTTTTTCGGGATTCAGGAAAATATCCCCCATGCCCCGACCTCCCTGGTCCTTTTTCTGGTCTTTGCGCTTGGCTGGCTGGTCCACAACGCCGTCAAACCATCGCCGCACGGGTCTTCACTTCCGGTCTTCCGTCCCGTCCTGCTCTTCGCCGCCATCGTCCTCGTCTCCGGGCTGGTGACATTCCTGCGCTATTCCAATTTTTTCCCGTTTCTGACACCGGCCGTACGTGAGCTTGTGGTCAACGCCAACGGCGTCCGGGCGGGGGGCGCCATAATGAGCGTCGTCTTCACTTGCCTGAACTATCTCACCGGGTTTCTGTTCTTTTTCATCCTGGTGAACACCGTGAAGTCGGAGGCGTTCCTCCGGCGGCTCCTGACCGTCATGGCAGGATCCTTCGGGCTGTCGCTCGTTTTCTCCCTGGTCCAGAGGTTTTATTCGGTGAAGCTGGGCAACACCTCCTTCTGGGTTTGGCTGGACCGGATCAACGCGACCTTTAAGGACCCCAACTCCTTTGGGGCGTACCTGGCGGCGTTTCTGCCCGTGCTCCTCGCCTTGGCCATATCCTCCCGAGGCCGGCAGCGGGTCCTGTGGGGAGCCCTGATTGTCCTGTCCCTTTTCATCTTCCCGTCGATCGGTTCCCGCAGCGCGCTGATCGGGGTCTCCGTTTCCGTCCTCGCGTTCTTCCTTCTGTATTGGATGAAGAGCGAGCCGGCAAAAAGGAGGCAATTTTCTCTCGTCCCCGCCCTGGCCATTTTGTTTTTCCTGGCGGTCTTCTCGTTCTCCATGCTGTCCAGGGACCTCGTGCTGTTCAAGCGGATCGGAAGGAGCCTCAACGCGGCCGAGCTTTTCAACCGTCGGCTGGAATACTGGGGGGTGGCCAGCTTTATGATGGGCGATTATCCTTTGACCGGGGTGGGCAGCGGCGCGTTCATCGTCGAGCTTCCCAACTATTATCGGCGGCTCAACATGCCGACTCGCTATACCGACTCGGCCGAGAACTACTTCTTTCAGGTCGGGTCCGAATTCGGGTTCATCGGGCTCCTGGTCGCCTTCTGGCTGTTTTATGAGATTATCAAAAGGATGCTGGCTTGCTGGCTGCGGCGGCCCTCCCGCGAGCCGCCCGGCCTGCTCTTGATCGGTGCCCTTGCGGGGCTGGCCTCTCTGATGGTGAACCTCCTTTTCCACACCTATATCGGGAGTTTCGAAATTCACTATCTCTTCTGGGTGCTGGCGGCAGCTGTTTTTCTTTTTCCGAAGGAAGAGGAGACGGAGGGGCGGAGTGTTCTGTCCTCCTCCTTTGTCGTCATGATCCTGATCGCCGCTTTGTCCTTCGGGCTGGTCCACCTTTGGAATTCCACCCGGGGTTTGTCGCTCGAGAGGGGGACGAGGGAATTCTCCTGGGACCAGAATTTCGGGCTTTATAAGCGGGAGAGAGACGTCAGAAGGTTTTACTTCACTTGGACCAAGAAGGCCGCGGGGATAACGGTGGAAAACCGGGGCGGCACGCTCGTCGTGCCGCTTCTCGCCTCCCACCCCGACATCGAAAAAAAACCGGTCACTGTCAAGATCTCCGCTTCCGATCCTGTCTTCCGGTCTTCGCAGAGGCTGCAGGAAATTGTCCTGAGGGAAAATCGCTGGGTTGACTTCGAACTGGATCTGTCTTCATTCAGAGGAGACAAGGTCCATCTCTTGTTCGAAGCGGAGAGGACGTGGCAGCCGCTCAAGCATTCCGGTGTGCCCGACCCGCGTCACCTGGGCATCGCCTTGGGAGACGTTTGGTCCCGGTTCCCCGAGGAAATCCCCGTCGAGAAGACGGCGGGGGTCGAGAAAATTCCCGCTCGGAAATGGGAAGGCCGGTTCAAGGAGAGACTCTGGAGCGATGGAGTCAGCCGGCTGCATTTCCAGGTGGAGGACGGGAAGTTTGCGCTCCGCCTGCACGTCAAGTCCACAAAGGCCTACGATATCGGCCCCTACCTCATCATCAAGGTCGACGATCAGCTGATCGGCCGGACGATGCTGAATCGAGACGGCTGGGCAACTCTGGTGCTCAAGCCGGACATCGGCGCCGGGGAGCACGTCCTGAGCGTTGAGTTCGCCAACGATGTTTTCACCAAGGACAAGACTCAGGACCGGAGCGTCCTCCTCGGAGACCTGGAAATCCTCACCCTCAAGCCCTGAGATCCGGCCGCGTTCATGCCCCGGAAGGGCATCTAGCCCCGAACGATCTTCCGCCTCTGGATGTACTCCCACAGGAAGGCCAGGAGGGTGAAGATGGCGAGAGAGATGACCGCGGCGAAAACGATGATGAAGATCAGGCGCGGCGACACCGGGTCGATCGAAGTCGTCGGCGCTTTGACCAACTGGGCATAGTCGATCCTCTGTTTTTGATCCTCAAGCAGCTTGACCTCGCTCTGGGTCGTGTCGATCGTGTTCTTAATGCTGGCGATCTCGGCATTGGCTTGGCCGATTTTGGTGTCGATCTGCTTGAGCTTTTCTTCGGCGTCCTTGTTGTCCAGCCGGAGGTTCTCCTGGGTGACCCGCTCAAGGGTCTGCTTCTCGTCAAGGGTGCCATAGTAACGGAGGTTTTGCTGGACCTCGTTGGAGTAGAGGAGCAGGCTGACGGCCTCTCCCTCCTCCCGTTTTTCTCCGAGAACCTTCTTGAGCTGGAGGTCGAGCTCGTCGATCTTTCCCTTGACCGACTTCATTTCCTCGAGGATGCTCTTTGACCTCTCTTCGGAGATGGCGATCTTGTTCTTGTTCGCTTCGATCTCGCCCTTGATCCTATCCTTCTCGATCTCCTGGGACCGGATGTCGAAGCCCTTGACCTTGATGTCGTTTTCCATATCCTTCATGGAGTTCTGCTTGGTCGTGATCTGAGTGTCGATGGATTTGACCTCGACGTCGGCCTTGCCGTCGAGTTCTTCTTTCAGGCGGACGAAGAGTGACTGGAGGATGGACTTAGCCTGGTCGGCATCCCGGCTTCGCACCGACATGCGGACGAGCTTCGTTTCAGGGAGGGCCTCGGCCTTGATGTCGGGAAACCTGTGGATATCCAGCTTCAGTTCCGCCGCGATCAGGGCATTATAGGATTCCTGGTTGATCTGGCCGGCGATCTGCTTGGGGTCCGTGATCAACACCTCGATGAACTGACCTTGGGTTGTCTGCATGAAAATCTTGCTCGGCACGAGGATGGCGTCCACCTCCCAGATTGAGGGCTTCAGGAGAGAGACCGCCGCGGCCGCCAGGATGATGAGGATGGTCGGGACGATGATCAGCCATTTCCTTCTCCAGGCCACATCCAAGAGGTCGATCAATTCGACGTCCTTGTCTTTCATCTCCATGGGTTCTTCATCCTTTGGATAGAATGCCTCTCTGCCTCTCCATACAGAGGATTACAGCCTGAACTGCCCGGTGTCGATCCATTCCTTCTTCAGGACCGACCAGAAATCCTCGGCCAGCCCCCTCCTCAGGTAATCATAGGGGAGCCAGCCGTACCCACCTTCGCCCCATCCCTGGCCCCAGGAATTCCGGATGAGCAGGGCCCCCTCAGCCGGCTCGCCTCCATACCTGTTCTCGACCTTCATCTTGTCGTCATATCCAACGGCCACCACGGCATGGCCGCCCTCTATCTTGTCGAGCGGGGAAGGAAAGGGGATCCGGCCCGTGTCCGAGGCCTGTTCGATGGAGCTATAGACCGTGAACCCGAACATCGCCGGGTGCCCGGCCGAGAGATAGGTCTTGATCCTATCCAAAATGCTCTCGGGCGAGGCGGATGGAGGGTCATGGCGATAGTACTTGAGGGTCTTGTAATTCTGGGCAAACGAATAGCAGAAAGCGGGCGGCTCCTTGTCGAAGTCGTCCGGGCCGTCGGAGTAGGGCCAGTATTCCTCCGGCGGCACGCCGAAGAGCACCATGGCGCCGATTGTGCTCCGGAGATAGGCTCCCGTGTCTCCCTTCATCTTCATCAGGTTCCGGGTGACCTTATAGAGGAAAAGCCGGGAGGATTCGATGTGGCGGCGGAACGACTTTCGCTCGTAATATTCGATGATCCCCGCTCCGGCCTGGGCGGTGCAGGAACCGAGGCGGCCCTGATTCTCGACCGGCGAACACCAGTCCCTCAGGTCGGCCGAGGCGGGCAGCGTCTTCGCCGGACGCGATTTCTTCAGGGCGCCCAGAAAAGAGAGGCCCGTCGTCCTCAAGATCTCCCGGACTTCTTCCGTCTCCTCGGTGTAGTCCCTGAAATCCGGGTAATCGGGGATCCAGCCCAGGGCATAATTGCCGCTCATATCATTCTCCGATTGCCCCGTATTCTATTCTCCCCCAGAAAACCTGTCAAGAAATGAGGGTATTAGGCCCTATGACGTTTAGTGTGATAACCACGGGAGGGCGAGCAGTTGGCATCTTCATTATCCGCTTTTAAAAAGGGAGGTTTTATATCTTCCCCATTGGAAAAGAGGCGCCTATTTTCCCCCCTTTTTCCACCACACTATTCGTTATAGAACCCGGGTATCATTGATTCTCCCCAGGGGATATGCTACATTTCGGCTATAATGAGAATGGACCGGCCCCTGGGTCGGGCCCCCCAGAGCTCCGCCCGATTTGCGCTCTGCCTCGCCGTCTTGTTGTTTTTCGCCGGAAAACCCTTGTTTCCGGCAGCAGGGGGCGCTCCCAGTCCGACCTCCTGCGCAGAGAGGCCCTCGGCCGAAGGGCAGACTCCGCAGAAGAAACTCCCCAAACCTAAGCCTCCATCCCCCCGGACGACGGCAGAAGACGCCGATTCGACGATCACCGTACTTGCCCAGACCTGGGACAAGACCAAGGACCGGATCTTTGCCCAGGGGGATGTCGAGCTTGGCTACAAGGACCTCAAGCTGTTCGCCGACCAAATCGAAGTCAACACCGAGACGAAAGATGTCAGCGCCGTCGGCAACGTCGTCATCCAATCGCCCAATCAAGTGATCAGCGCCGACAAGGCCTTCTACAACCTGGACAGCCGCGAGCACAAGCTGGAGCATGCCAACGGGTTGGTCCAGCCGGACATCTTCTATCAGGCAGAAACGATCTCGGGGAAAGGCCGGGACAGCTTCAGCCTGACCAAGGCGAGCCTGACCTCCTGCACCCAGCCCACGCCCCGCTGGAAGTTCTCTTGTTCCCGGGCCAATTTCAAGCGGGACGAGTATGTCGAGATGTGGAACTCGGTTTTCCGGATCAAGAAAATCCCGATATTCTACATGCCCTATTTCCGATATCCGCTCGACAAGGAGCGTTCCACCGGCTTCCTGATGCCGCAGATCGGCTATTCCGGGGTCAAGGGCTTCTTCCTCAGCGAGAGTTTCTACTGGGCCATCAGCAGGAATATGGACGCCACCTTCGACGTCGATTATTACTCCAGCAAGGGGTTCGGAGGCGGCTTGGAGTACCGCTACCTGTTCGGAGGCGGGACGGGCGGAGAGGCCCAGCTCTATTATTTCCTGTTTAAGCCGGAGGCCGACGGGACAAAATCTCCGAACGCCTACGCCCTGCGGCTCAAGCATAACCAGCCCCTGCCCGCGGGATTCCGCTTGATAGCCAACATCGACTATCAGACCTCCTTCGACTTCCTCCGGGAGTTCGACAACGACTTCAAACGGGCCTCGATCTCCAACTATCGCTCGGAGGCCTTTATCTCCAGGGCCTGGTCCTATTACAATTTCAGCCTGAGGGCCTCGCGCTTTGAGACTTACTACCGGAGCATCAATGACTCCATAACCACTTACTACCTGCCCCAGGCCACGCTGAACTCATTCAAGATCAAGCTCTTCTCTCCGCTGTATTTCTCCTTTAATTCGTCCTTCACGAGTTGGAAGTACGGCTGGCGGACCGAGTACGAAAACGACAAGGAAAAGCACTACGACAGCATCAGCTTCAGCCCGCAGCTCAGCCTGCCCTTCTCCGGGATCCCCTGGCTGACCCTCAATTCCTCGCTGACCACGAACCTGGCCTATTACGCCCAATCCTACTCCCCGAACACAAAAAGAATTATTAATGAGCCTGTCTTTCGCGCCAACTACGTCCTCGGCCTCGAGTGGACGGGGCCCGTCATCTACCGGATTTTCCAGAGCGCCGGCGGAGAGACCAAGGTCAAACATCTCATCGAACCATTTATCAACTACCGCTACGACAGCCCGGTCAGCGATCCCGACCGGATCATCACGGCCTATGGCTTCTTCCGCTATCACCAGCTGACCTACGGCTTGACCAATCGCGTCCTGGTGAAAAAAGACATGCCGCGGGAGGTCTTCACCTGGGGGGTGAGCCAGACATATTACCTCTCGCCCGAGGACAGCCCCCTGAGCATCTACCAATGGGAGGGGGGAGTCCCGCGTCGTTCCGATATCTCGAGCTACATTCGGTTCTATCCGGCCCGTAAGTACAGCCTCGACGCTTCGACCGGATACAACACCTATTTCCGGACCTTTTCCTTCCTCCGGCTCGGAGCCAACATCAATTCCTACACCGATCCCTTTTTCCTCTCGCTGAACTGGTTCCGGAGCATGAACCCCTGGTATAAGAGTGTCCTCGGCGACCGGCAACAGATCGGGGTTGTCAGCCGGATCGAGATCCCGCGGCTCAAGCTCGAGGCCCATGTCGAGTTTGACTACAACATCCTGGAGCGGAAAATGCTTTACAGCGGAATTTCCCTGGTCTATCATTACCAATGCCTTGATTTTAAGACAGATATACGGGTTTATTACTATCGCCAGACTCCGGAGTTCCAGTACCGGGTGTCGTTAGGACTGGGCAATATCGGAAAGACGACCGACTTCATGGGAGGGCTCGGGTTCTGAGATGAAAGGCCTGATTCTCAGCGGCGGCAAAGGAACACGGCTCCGTCCCCTGACCTTCACCCAGGCCAAACAGCTGGTCCCGGTGGCCAATAAACCCGTCCTCTTCTATGGGATCGAGGCCCTCCTCGGCGCCGGGATCCGGGATATCGGCATCATCGTCGGCGACACCAGGGCGGAGATCCGGGAAGCCGTAGGCGGAGGCGACCGGTGGGGGGGAGACGTCCGGATCACTTACCTCGAGCAGCCGGAGCCACTCGGGCTGGCCCATGCGGTCCTGATCGCGGAGGAATTCCTGGGGCAGGAGCCGTTCGTCATGTACCTCGGTGACAACATCCTGAAGACCGGGATCGTCTCCCTGGTCGAAAGTTTCAGAGAGCGGAAGCCCAACGCCCTGATCCTCCTGACTCCCGTGCCCAATCCCCGGATGTTCGGCGTGGCCGAGCTCGAAAACGGGAAGGTCGTCCGGCTGGTGGAGAAGCCCAAGGAGCCGAAGAGCAACCTGGCTCTGGTCGGCGTGTACATGTTCGATTCCCACATTTTCGAGGCCGTCAGGGCGATCAAGCCCTCCTGGCGGAACGAGCTCGAAATCACCGATGCCATCCAGTTTCTCGTCGACCGCGGCTATGAGGTCCAGCCCCACCTGGTCTCGGGTTGGTGGAAAGACACGGGCAAGATCGAGGACATTCTCGAAGCCAACCGGCTTATCCTGGAGTCGGTCAGCGGTCTGATAGAGGGCGAGTTGGACGACGCCTCTCGGGTCAGCGGCGAGGTGATCATCGAGAAAGGCGCCTCGGTCCGGTCAAGCACCATCCGAGGCCCGGCCATCATCGGAGCCGGGACCGTGATCTCCGATTCCTACATCGGCCCATTCACTTCCATCCAGAAGAACTGCCGGATCGTCAAGACCGAGATCGAGAACAGTATCGTCCTCGAGGGCAGCGAGATCGTCGATGTCGGGGGCCGGATCGACGACAGCCTGATCGGCCGCGACGTGCGCATTTACAGATGCCCGCCCAGACCCGTGGCCTACCGGTTCATGGTCGGGGACAAGAGCGAGATCGGGCTGAAATGAGGAGACCGACATGATCGACGGCGTGAAGGTGAAAAAACTGCGCGTCATCCCCGATGAACGCGGACGGCTCATGGAGATCCTCCGCCGGGACGACGACCTCTTCCTGGGATTCGGCCAGGTGTATATGACGACGACCTACCCGGGTGTGGTCAAGGCGTGGCACAAGCACGAGAAGCAGTCCGACAACATCGCCTGCGTCGTCGGGATGATAAGGATGGCGCTCTATGACGGCCGTCCCGGCTCGCCGACGCACGGAGAGGTCGACGAATTCTATCTGGGCGACCACAGCCCCCTGCTCGTCCAGGTGCCGTCGGGCGTCTACCACGGCTGGATGTGCGTCAGCCAGGAGGAGGCGGTCATCGTCAACATCCCGACCGAAGCGTACGACCAGGGGACGCCCGATGAACAACGTCTCGACCCACACGACAATAAAATCCCTTACGTCTGGAAGAGAAAAGACGGGTAGGTCGGCCCGGCAGACTGCCCCCGCGAGCCAAGCCAAGAAAGCGCATGGGAACAGCCAGGAGTAGCGAAAGGCAGGTCGACGGAAAGACCCTTCTCATCACCGGCGGGGCCGGGTTTATCGGGAGCAACTTCATTCATTTCCTCCTCCGGAAATACCGGGGAGTCCGGCTCATCAACCTCGATAAGCTGACCTATGCCGGGAACCTCGACAACCTCAAGGACGTGGAGGGGGATGCGCGGTACGAGTTCGTCCGCGGCGACATCCGTGACCGGGAGGTCGTGCGAGGCCTCTATAAACGGGTTCAAGGGGTTGTCCATTTCGCCGCCGAGACGCACGTGGACCGCTCCATCCTTGACGCCGGTGAGTTTGTCCTGACCGATGTGCACGGGACCTTCGTCCTCCTTGATTCCCTGAGGGCGGCGCCCCAGGTCGAGTTCTTCCTCCAGGTCTCCACGGATGAAGTCTATGGCAGCCGGGAGGAGGGGGCCTTTAAGGAAGACGACCCGCTCCGTCCCTCATCACCCTACTCCGCCAGCAAGGCGGGGGCGGATCGTCTCGCCTATGCCTACCACATCACCTTCGGCCTTCCGGTCGTCATCCTCCGACCGAGCAATAACTTCGGACCCTATCAATATCCCGAGAAGTTCATCCCGCTGTTTGCCACCCAGGCTCTCGAGGGCCAGCCGCTTCCACTCTATGGCAAAGGGACCAACGTCCGCGACTGGCTGTACGTAGAGGACTCCTGCCGGGCGGTGGACCTCCTGATGCGCCGGGGCGCAATCGGAGAGGCCTACAACATCGGCGCAGGAAACGAGGTCCGCAACATCGAAGTGGCTGAGAAAATCTGCAAGCTCCTGAACAGGCCCCGCGCCCTGATCAAGTTTGTGCCCGACCGGCTCGGACACGACCGCCGCTATGCCCTCGACTGCGCCAAGATCCAGGCCCTCGGCTGGAAGCCCGAGGCCGAGTTCGACGAAGCGCTGGCGACCACCGTCCGCTGGTATCGGGATAACGAAGCCTGGTGGCGCAAGGTCAAAGACCGCAGCCCCGACTTCCGGGCTTTCTACGACACCTATTATAGTAAAAGAAAATGAGATCGATGGAGGGCGAATGAGAGTACTGATCACGGGAATCACCGGATTCGCCGGGAGCCATCTGGCCGAATACATCCTCACCCGGCACCCCGACGTCGAGATCTTTGGGATTGTCCGTTGGCGGAGCCGGATGGAGAATATCCTGCCCATCCAGGATAGGGTCGAGCTCTGCGAAGCGGACCTCAAGGATATGGTCTCGCTTCAGGGCTGCCTGGCCCATGTCAAGCCGGACCGCATCTTCCATCTGGCCGCCCAGAGCTTTGTGCCGACCTCCTGGAAGTGCCCAGCCGAGACCTTCGCCATTAACGTCACGGGAGAGATTAACCTGTTCGAGGCCCTCCTCAGCCTCAAGCAGTCTCCCCTCATCCAAGTGGCCGGCTCGAGCGAGGAGTACGGCCGGGTTTATCCCGACGAGATCCCGATGAAAGAGACCAACCCGCTCCGCCCCCTAAGCCCCTACGCGGTGAGCAAGGTGGCCCAGGACCTTCTGGGCTATCAGTACTTCCGGAGCTACGGTCTTCCCATCGTCCGGACCCGGGGCTTCAACCACACCGGACCGAGGCGCGGAGAGGTGTTCGTCACTTCCTCCTTCGCCAAGCAGATTGCGGAGATCGAGAGGGGTAAGAAGGAGCCGGTCCTTCACGTCGGCAATCTCGACGCCCAGCGCGATTTCAACGATGTCCGCGACATCGTCGAGGCCTACTGGCTGAGTCTGGAGAAAGGAGAACCCGGCGAGGTCTATAACATCGGCTCCGGCGTCGCCCGCCCCATCCGCGAGGTCCTGGACACTCTCCTCTCGTTGAGCCAAGTCAAAGTCCGGGTGGAGGTGGACCCGAAGAGGCTCCGACCCTCGGATGTCCCCATCCTCCTTGCCGATTCTTCGAAATTCATCGGCCGGACCGGATGGAAGCCGCGCCTTCCATTCCAGCAAACGCTTCGAGACCTGCTTGACTACTGGCGGGATCGAGTCTGAACAGATGACCAAGGGGCGGGTTTTCATCACCGGCGCCACGGGGTTCGTCGGACGGCACCTGATGGCCTCGCTCCACCCCCTGGAGAATATCGTCTACGGCACGGCCTATCCCCAGCCTCCCTCCTCGGACGAGAAGAACATTTTCCACCTCGACCTGCGCTCCGAGCGGGATATCTTCGAGGCCGTCAAGCAGGCCCGGCCGCAGTGGGTCTTTCATCTGGCGGCCGTCTCCAACGTCGGCTATTCCTGGGCGAAAAAAAAAGAAACCCTAGAGACGAACGTCCTGGGGACTTTCCACCTATTCGAAGCTCTAAAAAAGTTCGCGCCGGAAGCCCGCGTTCTTTTTGTCAGCTCGTCCGACGTCTACGGCTTCTCTCCCGAGAGCAAGGAGGTAGCACCCGATGCTTTTGCCGAGGATGACCCCATCCACTTGGCCAGCCCTTACGCCCTGAGCAAGTTCGACGGCGAGCTCATGGCCGGGTTTTACAGCCGCTGGGAGGGATTGAATGCCGTCATCGTCCGTCCCTTCCCGCACACCGGTCCGGGTCAGAGTGCCGACTTTGTCTGCTCGGACTGGGCGCGACAGATCATCCAGATCGAGCGCGGCTCACAAGAGCCGGTCATTCGGGTCGGCAACCTGAAGGTGCAAAGAGACTTCACCGACGTCCGGGACACCGTCCGCGCCTATATCCTGCTTCTGCAGAAAGGGAAGAAGGGGGAAGTCTATAACGTCTGCCGTGGCCGGGGTATCGCCCTGGGCGAGATACTGGAAATCCTACTTTCTTCCGCATCCAAGACGGTGCGGGTTGAGCAGGATCCGGAAAGGATGAGGAAAGTGGATATTCCCTGTCTCGTCGGAGATAACCGCAAGATCAAGGCGGAAACAGGTTGGGAACCGCAATTGCCGCTTGAGAAGACGCTGGCCGACCTCCTCGACTACTGGCGCGTCCGGCCCTAGATATTGAGTTCCATCTGCCTATCCTGGGCGTCGTGTCTCTCCTCCTCGATTTCCTTGAGGATCTCGGGGGTGACGTCGCCCGTCGGATATATGCCGTCAAAGCAGGCGCCGCAGAAGTTTGTCAGCTTGGGATTCCCCGTCCGGACGGCCGCTTTCAAGTTGTCCAGCGTCTGGTAGATGACTTTGTCGGCCCCGATCTTTTTGGCGACCTGGTCGGCGTCGGCGTCGCGGGCGACAAACTCCGTCCGCGTCTGCATGTCGATCCCGTAGACGCAGGGATAGCGCAGGGGCGGCGAGTAGATCGCAAAATAGACCTTCCTGGCGCCGCACTCCCGGACCAATTCGACGATGGCCCGTGAGGTATTGCCGCGGACGATGCTGTCGTCCACGAGGAGAACGTTCTTGCCCTTGAACTCCGAAGCGATAGGGTTGAGCTTCATGCGCACCGAGCTGCGGCGCTTGTCCTGGGCAGGCATGATAAAGGTGCGGCCGATGTAGCGGTTCTTGACCAGCGCCTCCCGGTACTTGAGGTTCAGTCCGCGGGCGATCTCGATGGCGGCGTCACGGGCCGAATCAGGCACCGGCACGACGACGTCGATCTTGAGGTTCCGTTTACGGACCTCCTCGGCCAGGAGCCGGCCGAGCTCGACCCGACAGAGATAGACGTTGACGTTGTCGATGAAGGAGTCCGGCCGGGCGAAATAAACCCATTCGAAAAGACATGGCGAATGGGGGCAGTCGGCAATCTTCCGTCTATGGAGTGTCCGGTTCCGGTCGAGAAAAAGGGCCCCGCCCGCCTCGACGTTCCGGACCTCACTAAAGCCCATGATGTTCAAGGCCACGCTCTCCGACGCAAAGGCGTAGGAGGGAACCAGGCCGTCGCGGCGGATTCCGTAGACCAGGGGCTTGATCCCGTAGGGATCGCGGAAGGCGACCATCCCCTGCTCGGCGATGTAAGCGATGACCGCATAGCTGCCCTTAACCTGCTTGTAGACGCCCTCGACCGCCTTGTAGACGTTCTGGGGAGTGAGCCGCTTGGTCCGTTGGGCGGCCAACTCCTCGGCGAAGACGTTGAGGACGGCCTCGACGTCGTTGTCGGAGTTGAGCAGGCGGTGGTATTTTTCGAAGAGGTCCTTCTTGAGTTGCCGGTAGTTGATGACATTGCCGTTGTGAGCCATTACGATGCCGAACGGCGAGTTCACCAGGAAGGGCTGGGCGTCGTCGCCCAGGCCGCCGCCGATGGTCGGATAGCGAGTGTGCCCGATCCCGATGGTCCCCTTCAAGCGCCCGAGGTTTTCCGGGGTGAAGATGTCCTGGACGAGGCCGTTCCCCTTTTTGGTGTGGAAGCGGCCGCTGTAGGTGACGATGCCGGCCGAGTCCTGGCCCCTGTGCTGGATGGCTAGGAGACCCTGGTAGAGGTCACGAAAAACATCCGAGTTTCCGCAAATCCCGATAACGCCGCACATCTCTTTTTATTATAATTCTTAGGAAGGTTGTACTCAATAGGGGGATCGTCGAACCCTCTTAACCGCCGGCCAATGCCGCCCTGAGCTCCCGAGGAGTCACGGTGGCGGTCCCGATCTTCCCCACCACGATTCCCGCGGCAGCATTGGCTATCCAGGCGGCCTCTCCGATGGTGGCGCCGGCAAGGAGGGCCAGGGTCGCGGTGGCGATGACGGTGTCGCCGGCCCCCGTGACATCAAAAACCTCCCGTGCCACCGTCGGGATGTGGAGCGGTCGTTTTCCCAGTTCAAAGACCGCCATGCCTTGCTCTCCGCGCTTGATGATCAGGTAGCGGGACGAGATCAGGGAGAGGATTTCGGTTCCGGCTTTTTCGACTTCGGCGTCGGTGTGGCACCCGTGTCCGACGATCTTCTCCGCCTCGAAATGGTTGGGGGTGATTAGGGTGACAGGGGAGAAGAGGCGGAAATGGGGGACCTTGGGGTCGACAAAAACCGGGATTCTTCTCTCTTGGATTAGGGGAAGCGCCTTGCCCATAAGAGAGGGATTGACGATGCCCTTGTTGTAGTCCGAGACCAGCAGGCCGTCGTATTCCTCGCTCCGGATGAATTCCAATATCTTCTTCTCGAGCTCGGCCGACAGAGTGCTTTTCTGTTCGAGGTCGACCCGGACCACCTGCTGGTGGTGGGCGATGATCCGGGTCTTGACCGTCGTCGGACGCGACTTGTCGACGAAAACGCCCCGGCTCTCGGCGGCATTGTCCCTGACCCAGCGTCCCTCAGGATCGTCGCCGACGACTCCGGCGAGAACGGGCTTGGCGCCCAAGCTGCTTAGGTTCTGGGCGACGTTTCCCGCCCCGCCCAGGCAGAGGGAGTCTTTCTTGACTTCAACCACGGGGACAGGAGCCTCCGGGGATATCCGCGAGACGGCGCCCCAGATGTACCGGTCGAGCATCAAGTCCCCCAGGACGAGAACCCTCTTTGTCTTGAACTTGCCGATAACTCGGGCCATCTTTTCGGTATTAAAAGTCTTAGTTTTCACGATCCACCCTCTCTTAGATAAATGGGATTGGAAATGATCCAGGGAAAATCCCGGGCCATAGGACTTCCTTGTTGGAGATAGACCTCTATCCTGTAAACGCCGGGCCTGTCGGAAGGTAAGGAGATCTCCGCTCCTTCGGAACGCAGCACGACCTGTCCGTCCCTGAGCAGGTGAGTGTGAACCGTAAACGGGAAGGCCGCCTCGGACCGGAACTGCACCCGGGATGATGGGGCAAGGGGAACGGTGCTCCCCATAGGAAACCGTTTCCCTTGGCTCTCCGCCCAAAAGACAAACCCGTCGGCCGGACGGGCGGAATCGACGGCGCAGTAGAAATATCCCCGGCGGAGCGAGTTGAAGACCTGAGCCCTGGCCCTCTCGAACTCCCCGGCTAAAGGTTCTTCGAGGAGGACATGGAGCCTGAAGCAGGAGAAGAGAGCCCCGTAGGCCAGATGGGCGTCGGCGCTGAAGTAGCCGTAGACCGCCTGCTTCTCGCCCATCTCATCCCACTTCCTGAGGCTCTGCCAAGGCCTCTCGAGCGTTTTAAGCAAAAAAATCCGGGGGCTGAGAAGGAAGGCAGGGAGATAGGGGATCGTCCGGAGGAAATTCTTCTTGACCATGGAGTCGGAATCGGCGATTTCGAGGCCGGCGTTTCCGGTGATCCCTCCCCAGGACCAGCGGGTCTTGGAGAAGGGATGGGCGATGATCGTATACCCGCCCGCAGCAGCGACCTCCTGGGCCGCTTCCTCGGCGTTTTGGGCGAAGTCCCTGTCCGGTGTCTTGAAGTTCAGAGCGACCAGATGGCCCCGGCTCACCGAGAGTTCGCTTCCGGCGAGGACGAGGACTTTCTCTTTCCATCCCTGGCTGGCCAGGGATGCCCGGTTGGGCCTGCCGTGGTCGGTCACGATGATGAAATCCAGATGCTGCCGCGAGGCAGCAGCTGCGACCTTCTCCAGCGGCTTCCGGCCATCGGAAAAAGCGGTGTGGATGTGATAAACCCCTTGGACTTCGTTAAGGGAAGATTTTCTTTCGGCCGGTGTCGCCTGAGGGACCCGGTATCGGATCAGGATTGAGCCCAGCCAAAGGACATAGAGGGCCAAAAGAAAAACCAGGCCGGCGGCAAGGCGCTTTTTCCACGACCTGGGCTTCATGGCACTCCCTCCTGCGGCCGGGCGAAGGGCACAGTGATGAGGTAGAGGAAGAGGACGGCGATCTCTGAATCGGCGAAGTTGTACTCGAAGAGGCCGGCCGTGAAGAGGGCCAGCAGCGCGGCCGCGGCCGCGGCCGCATAGGGGAAAACGGGCGAAGTTTTGTTTCTTAAAAGCTTGAGATGCGAGAAGAAGGCCCAGACGATGAATACAACCCAGGCGAGGAGGGTTGGGACTCCCCGTTCTGCGGCTATATGGATGACGTTGTTATGAAGGTGGACGTTCTGCCGACTCACCTCGGAGAGACCGTATTTCGGGTTCTGGAAAACCATGTCCACCGTGTCCGGGCCGGTGCCGTGAAGCGGATACTCCCGGACGATCTGCCAGCCCGCCTTAATGTATTCAATCCTGTGTTTGTTGGCATAGCTGTCGAGGCTGAAAATACTTAGAGCGCGGCGTCTCATCGGCTGGGGACTAGCGAGCAGGAAGAGGGCGATGATGACCGGGATCAAGAGCAGAGCTTTCGGTTTGTAGAGAAGAAGGATGAAAGCGCCGGCAACGATCAGCCCGATCCAGGCGCTCCGGGTGAGGGTCAGGGCAAGGGAAACGGCGGCCAGGGCAAACGCGACCCCCCACAGCCATCTCGATTTGTCCTTGAGAAAGAGAAGGAAGCTCAGGGCCGCACAGATAAAGAGAAGGAGCAGACCCGCCTGGGTCATGTAATGCCCCATGAAACCCTGGATGCGCTCACCCGGCTGGGACTTAAGAGCAAAATAGCCGATGGAGTAGAGAGAGCTGGCCAATCCCGAAACCAGGAGGGCGAGGGTCGTCCAGGAGCGGCCGCGCTTGGATGCGGCGGCACTCATGGTGATGGGAACAACGAGATAGAGGGAGAGCTCGCGGGCGTCCTTGAAGCTGACCGCCGGGTTGACCGAGAAGAAGCAGACGATAATCGACAACGCCGCGTAGACAAGAAGGGGCCAGAAGAAGCCGGGGAGTTTAAGCCCGATCTCGCGCCGGATCAGGGCGATTAGCCAGAACATAAAGGCCAACGCCAGGAAGCTCTCCATCAGCGTGATGGAGACAAGGGAGAAGAGCAGACAGCCGGAGAGAGAGAGGCCAAGAAGCGTTGCCCACAGGCTCTTTTCTCTTTGATTATTAAGGAGTTCCATAGGAATCCTCGTGATTAGCTTAGCTTAGGGCGGGGCTGATTTCAAGCTTACAGGTATTGCCGGCAGGCTTTGAGCACCTCGTCGACCGTAATGCTTCGGAGGCAGCGGAAGTCCCCGGTCACGCATTTTCTTTGCTTGCAGGGGCGGCATTCGAACGGTTTCTCGATCACGGTCGCGCGGGCCAGCCAAGGCGAGAAATTGGCGGGGAGCGTCGGGCCGAAAAGGGCGACGATAGGAGTTGAAGTTGTGGCCGCAATATGCATCGGTCCGCTGTCCGGGCCGACGAACAGGGCGGCGCGGCCGATGAGCTCCCGAAGTTCGCCCAGGTTGAGCTCTCCGGCGAGGGAGAGAACGGACTTTCTTGTTTTTCCTTGGATCTCTTGCGCCCTGGACACATCCTGAGCGGAACCGGCGAGGACAACCCGGATTCCGGGGAGTCCGTCCAGGCGCCCGGCCAGCGCGCCGAGATTTTCGCCTCCCCAGTCGCGGAATTCGTTTCCCGCGCCGACATGGAGGACGATAACCTGTGCGCCGGACAGGTTATTCTCTGCCCACAAACTTTCGATGCTTTCAAACTCCTCTCTCTTGGCCGCCGGGACGATCAGTCGGGACCAGGGTTCATTGACTTCGGCGCCCGCAGCCTGGACCAGGTTGAGGTGGTTCTCGACGCTGTGAATGGGGGCGCCCTGACGGTGGCGCGGAACGCGGATGTCGTAGAAAAAGCTTTTGCCCTTCAGCTCATAGCCGACCTTGAGCGCGGCGCGGGAGAGCCAGGCGATGCGGGAAGCCCTCGGGCCGCCGTGAAAATCGATGACGATGTCATACTTCTGGCGCCTGATCCGGCGGATGAAGCCCAAGAAAGAGAGAACACCCTGATGGGGCGGGATCAGGATGACCTTGTCGATATCCGGATTCCCTTCGACGAGACGACGGAACGGTTCCTCAACGATATAGGTGAGGGAGGCCAGGGGAAGGGCCCGCTTGAGCGCCGTGACCGCCGGGGTTGTCATGACGATGTCGCCGATGCGGCGGAGGCGGATGAGCAGAATCTTCCGGGGGGAGCCCGGGTTAATCTTGGGTGGGTCTTTCCGGTTCAATGGAGGCCTCGTCGATCAGCATGACCGGAATATCGTCCTCGATACGGTAGACGCGGAAGCAGCGCAGGCACTTCAAGGCCTTCTCATCGGCGGTCAGTTTGACTTCGGTCTTGCACAGTGGGCAGGCCAGGATCTTGAGGAGCTCGGGGTCAAGCGCCATGGCGGCCTCCTAAACGTCGTCGGCGCCGCTATCTTATACCAGATTTCCGGCGACGGTCAACCGCATGTAGGCATTGAAAAAAACCTCCGGGTGGTTTATTTTGCTGGGGGAGAAAGATGGACGTCATTTTCTTCGGCGGGTATGACCCGGCCTATCCCCGCAACGCGGTGCTGCGCCGAGGCCTCGAACTTAACGGAGTCCGCGTCTCGGAGTGTCAGGTCCGTCCGGGACGCCGCTTCTGGCTTCGCTATCCCGCGCTCTTGCGCCGTTGGCTCAGGCGTCCTAAATCACAGCCCTCGTCGCCCAGCGTTCTTTTTATCCCCGAGTTCGCCCAGAAAGATGTTCCCCTGGCCCGCCTCTTCGCCGGGCTGACCTCACGCTGCGTTGTCTTCGACCCGCTGGCCTCCCGCTATGAAACCAAGATCTTGGACTGGCGAAGGAAGCCCGAGGGGTCTCTCTCGGCTTGGTGGAATAGGCTGATCGATCGCTGGACCTTCCGGTCTTCCGATTTCCTCTTAGCTGATACCCAGTCCCACAAGGATTATTATTGCCGCGAATATGGGATCGAACAAAATCAAATCGCCGTCCTCCCGGTGGGCTTTGACGACCGGGTTTTTTCAAAGGCCTTGGCCGACGTCCGGACAGCCCATCGGGCCGCGAGGGCACCGTTCACGGTTCTTTTTTTTGGATCCTTCCTCCCGCTTCACGGAGTCGATGATGTCGTCGAGGCGGCCCGCCTGGTCTCTAAGGCCGACCGGACTGTAAGGTTTCGCTTGATCGGCTCCGGCCAGACTCTCGGCTTGGTGCGAGCCAGGGTCGCCGAGTCGGGGCTGGCCAATGTCGATTTCGAAGGTTGGCTGAGCCCGGTGGAATTGGCGGAGAGAGTGGCTCAGACCGCAGACCTCTGCCTCGGAATATTCGGCCATACCGGGAAGGCCGAGCGCGTCGTCCCCCACAAGGTTTTCCAGGCGATGGCCTTGGGCAAACCCGTAATCTCGGCCCGCACGCCGGCCATCCGGGAGTTTTTCTCCGACCGGGAGAATATCCTCCTCTGCCGCAAAGAGGACCCCGGCAGTCTGGCCGAGGCCATCCTGGAGCTGAAGCGGGACCCGGCTCTGCGCGAGAGGATCGCTCAAAAAGGCCGCGAATTGGTCTGGGAGAAATATCATCCGGCCGCCTTGGGCGCTATCCTGAAGGGCCTCCTGGAGAAAGTGACTGAAAAGGATTCTGGGTCCAGACGATGAGCGGAAATGACCTGTCAAAAACCTGCCGCCTTGACCTCGAACCATACCGGGGGGAGGTCACTGCTGAATTTGATGATCCGCTTTTTGTCGAGGCCATCCTTTATCCGGAGGAGCTCTGGACGCGCCCGGAGGTTGAGCTTCTTCACGACAAGCGGAACCGCGTCGGGACGATCCGGGTTCTTTTGTCTTCGGGCCTGAGCCGGGACATCGTGGTCAAGGAGTTCTCCTCGAGGGGGATCGTCCGTTTCAAATCTCTCCTCCAGCCCTCCAAGGCGGCCAGGGCTTGGCGGGGCGCCCTGGCCTTGAAAGAGCGGGGACTGGGAACGGCTTCACCCGCAGCCTACCTGGAAAAGAGGAAGCACGGTTTGGTCGAGCGCAGCTACTTCTTTGCCGCCAGGATCGACGATGCCGAGGAAGTCCGCGGCCTTTTTCGGAGTCTAAGGGCAACCGACCTGGAGCCGCTCTTGTCGGGGCTCGCTGCATTCCTGTCTCTTTGTCATGACCGCGGCCTCCTCCACCGGGACCTCTCGGATGGCAACGTCCTGGTCAAGAAGGATGCTTCGGGCCGCACCCTTTTTTATCTTCTCGATACAAACAGGATCCGTATCCATAAGAAGGTGGGCGGATTCCGGCGTTCGAAGAACCTCATCCGTCTCGGTGTCCCCCCTGCTTTCCAGAAATTTTTTCTGAGGGGGTATTTCAGAGAGAGGCCGCTTCGGAAAGCGCACTGGTTTTGGTATAAGATAAATAAAGCCGTTTTTACGGGTTATGTCAGCTTGAAGAAAAAACTGCGGCTGCGGCAAATCGCCCGTTTCCTGAGGATTCAGTAGGATGTCTTTCCCTTTTGCCTGGAACGAGTTCGCCGGCCAGCCGCACAACGTCGCCCCCCGGCGGGAGCGATTTCGGCACCATCTGAGGCATGCGGGGAGCTACTTTGGCTTGGCGGCCGCAAACTCCGCGCTGGCTATCCCGGTCCTCCGCAGCTACCGACGGCACATGAAGATGATGCACCGGGAGCCGGTCGAGATCGGAACTCCGTTCGCCGTCTCCTGTTCGCCCGCCGGAGCTCGGAACGAGGAGGTGGTGGAGTCGCTGAAGGCGGCGGGGATCCGGCAGACCCTGGTCAGGATTCCCTCTTGGGAAAGGGTTGAACTGGCGCGCTACGAAGCGTTCATCCGGCTGCTCCGCCGTGAGGGGCTTGAGGTCGTCGCGGCTTTGCTCCAGCGCCGGGACGATGTCCTCGACCCGGCCTCCTGGAGGGGATTCCTGGCCGACGTCTTTTCGGGTTTCTCCTCCCTTTGCTCTCACTTCGAGGTCGGGCATGCCTGGAACAGGACCAAGTGGGGCGTCTGGGATCACCAGGAGTATATCGGCCTGGCCAAGGCGGCAGTTCCCCTGGCCGAGAAGCACGGCGTCCGGCTCGTCGGGCCGGCCGTGATTGACTTCGAATTCCACCTTTACCCTCCGACGCTCCGGGCGATCGCCTTCGACAAGGTGAGTTCTCTGCTCTATGTTGACCGCACCGGCGCGCCGGAGAACGCCCAGTTCGGCTGGACGACGGCCAAGAAGGTCGCCCTTTGGAAGGCCATCGTGGATGCTTCGTGTGAGGAGCCGAGGGGCTGCTGGATCACCGAGATGAACTGGCCGCTCAAAGGCGCCGGGGAGTACTCTCCCGCGCCCGGCAGGCCCTGCGTCAGCGAAGAAGAACAGGCGAGCTATCTAGTCCGCTATTTCATCATCTGCCTGGCCAGCGGGTTTATCGAGCGGGTCTACTGGTGGCAGTTGGCAGCGCCCGGCTACGGCCTTATCGATAGCCGCGGTCAGGAGTGGAGGAAGAGGCCCGGCTATTTCGCCCTCCGCCAGATGGCCGGGCTGCTCGAAGGCAGCCGCTTCGAGGGCAAGGCGCCCGACGCCGGGGCGGAGATATTCTGGTTCCGCAAGGGAGACCGGCCGTTCGCCGTCTGCTGGACGAGACAGGGGACAGCCGATCGTGAATTTTCCCCGGTTCCCCGCCAGATCATCGGCCGGGACGGCGAGGAGCGGCCGGCCGGCCCGGCCAGAGTCAGGATCGAGGAGAGTCCCCAGTATGTTTTTACAGGCTAAGATCCCTTTTCAAGAGCACGAGGTCGCCGACTATGAGCGCCGGCGTTACCGGGGTATCGACCAGAGGATCGTCCATCGCCGCGAGGTCCGGATCCTGAGGAAGTTGCTGGGACTCGTGCAGGCCAACCCTCCGGCCGGGCCCCCGGCCCTGGCGCTGGATGCCCCCTGCGGCTACGGCCGTTTTTCCGGGCTCCTGTTCGAGGCCGGATACCGTCCTGTAAGCTGTGACCTGTCCCTGGCGATGGTCAGGCGGGCGCGGGGCAAGGACCTAATTTCTACTAATCCGATGGGAATAGTCGGAAACGTGACCCAGGGCCTGCCTTTTCATGACGGAGCCTTCCCGCTCGTCTTCTCCCTGCGTTTCTTCCATCATCTCCATCGCCCGGAAGAAAGGCGGGCCGCTCTCGGAGAGTTCGCCCGCGCCGGTTCCGGGTGGCTTATCCTGTCCTTCTACCGCGCCAACTTCCTGCACCGGGCCCAACGGGCACTCCGTCGCCGGGTCAAACGGAGCAAGACCCGTATTAAAATGATCAGCGGCCGGGAATTCGCAGAGGAGGCGGCCGGCGCCGGGTTTGAGGTAGTCCGCGTCTTCCCCCTCTTCCGGGGAATCCATGCCCATCACATCGCTCTGCTTAGAAAGGATTAGAACCGAACCCTGAGCCCCAGTTTCAAGCTGTAGCCGGAAAGGTCGAGCTCGGCCCTCCGGGAATCTACGACACCGGCCTCCCTTGGCTCCCTGTCCCTGATAAAGACCAGGGGAAAAGTCTCCGCTCCGCCCGCGGTGGCCAGGATGCGATAGAGCATTCCCGGCTCGCGCGACTCGTAGCCAGTCGATTCCCGGTAGTCGTCCTCACCCTCGAGGTCTGCCAACCGGCAATGCCGATAGGTTGCTTCCGCGATCAGGGAGATACGGGAACCGAGCGGCCAATCCAGGCCGAGTCCGGCCTGGTAACCGAATCCCGACGCGCTCGCTTTGCCCGTCCATTCCTGCCAGAGCTCGGTTCCCTCGTCCGGGTCCGGGTAGCTGAAGCGGTAGAAGTAGGCACAGCGGGCAAAAGTATAATCAAGGCCGGCCTTCACGTAGAGAAAGGGCAGCGGATAGTAGAGTAAAGCGAGGCTGATGGGGGTGGCTTGGAACCAGGGCTTAGTGGCGTACGAGGCTTCCATGGAGCCCTCTTTGTAGACCACCGAGCTCGTGACCTCTCCGGAGGAATGCTCGACTCCGGCGGACATATGGAAACGGGGCGCCAGGAGGATCCGGGCTTCAGCTCCGAGGAGATATCCGAAGTGGAGCGCCTCGACGTCACCATCGGCGGCGGCGGCGAGCCGGGATTCATAATAGCGGGCCAGCCCCTCGGCCCCGTCATTCAGGTCACCGACCGTGGTGTGCCTTCCGCCGAGCCAGAGGGTCAGGTCCCACCGTTCCCTTTTTTCCCCCTCGCCGGGGGGTGGAGAAACCGGAGGAGGGAGCAGGCGTGGCTCCTCTCTTTTTTCCTCAACGGGTTTGGCGACAGCCGGTTCCTCCTCCTCGACCCGCTCTCTTTGTGGCGCTGGCTCCGGAGGCGCTGCCTCGACGGCCACGACCAGGCTTTCGTGAACATAGCCGAGGATGAAGCCGCCCTCCTCCTTTTCCACAAGGACCGCGTACCACTCGCCATCTTTTCTTTCCGCTTCGAGGGTCGCCCCTTCGGGAAGCTGTTGGAGGATGGCACTCATAATGTCGGGCTTTTCGCGGACGTTTGCCTGTTCGGCCGTCACCCGGAGCTTGATCCCTTCGCTCCAGGCCGCTGTCGATCCGACTAAAACCATGATCATGAAGATAAAGATGGTTCCGGCAAAGAATACACACCTTCTTCTTTGGGTCATCCGCTCCTCTTTTTCCTGCCTCACAGCGATTATATCTCCTTTGTTCGGGAGTAGCAACGGAACCCCGGTCCCGAGGACGCGTCCATCTAGTCTTACGTTAGGCCATCGCCGAAGGTTGCACCTTTGAGAGGACGGCCCCTTCCGGTTGCCCCCGGCCCGTCAAGGGCACTGGATGCTTGCCAATTCGGTGGAAAAGGTGTAGATTTTCTTGAAAGCGAGGAGGAGCTATGAACAGGCATCA
>Ga0153916_10000420_pt1 | contig 28313 bp, 19 predicted proteins | sample Opewatmetagenome_FD_109642 | JGI IMG/M metagenome (GOLD analysis project Ga0153916, IMG submission 109642) | Freshwater wetland microbial communities from Ohio, USA - Open water 3 Core 3 Depth 4 metaG | ecosystem: Environmental > Aquatic > Freshwater > Wetlands | place: USA: Ohio, Lake Erie...
CGCCGGCCTCGGGCTGGACCGCACGAAGGTCGAGATCGACGCGGGCGGGTTCGTCGTGGTCGATCGCCGGCGGCGCTCGGCCGACCCGCACATCTTTGCCATCGGCGACGTCGCCGGCGAGCCGATGCTGGCCCACAAGGCCACCCACGAGGGCAAGGTGGCCGCGGAAGCGATCGCCGGCCGCGCCTCGGCCGCCTTCGACCCGCAGGCGATTCCGGCGGTGGTCTTCACCGACCCGGAAATCGCCTGGGCCGGACTCACGCAGACCGGGGCCCAGAAGCAGGGCCGCCGGGTGGAAGTGGCCCAATTCCCCTGGGCCGCCAGCGGCCGTGCCGTGACGAGCGGCCGCACCGACGGGCTGACCAGGTGGCTCGTCGATCCCGAGACCCAGCGGGTCGTCGGCTGTGGGATCGTCGGCGCGGGGGCCGGCGAGCTGATCGCCGAAGCCGTCCTGGCCATCGAGATGGGGGCCCAGGTCCAGGACGTGGCCGAGTCGATCCATCCCCACCCCACGCTCAGCGAAACCCTCGGCTTCGCCGCCGAGGTCCACCTCGGCACGGCCACGGACGTCTACCGGCCTAAGAAGAAGGGAGGAGAGGGAACCGCAGATAGACGCGGATAAGGATCGGCCGACCCCCTGCGACAACCAGCGGTGGCCGATTTCGGCTCTTTCCCCGACTCGGGGAGGGCGCTAGAATGGCAGTATGGATGTCTGCACACTCACCGCTCTGCCTGTCTTCAACGAGGTCAGCCACGTCGCGCCCGTGGTGGACCTGGCCAGGCGCTTCAGCGACGAAGTCCTGGTGGTCGACGACGGCTCCCGCGACGGCACCGGCCAGTTGCTCCGCGGGCGCAAGGACATCCATCTGGTCACGCACGAAAAGAACCGGGGCTACGGGGCGGCCTTGGCGTCGGCGTTCGATTTCGCGCTGCGGGGCGGGTACGACGTGCTGGTCACGATCGACTGCGACGGCCAGCACGAGCCGCAGCGGATCCCGCTCTTTGTCGAGAAATGTCTCGCCGAGGAGGCCGACATCGTCTCGGGAAGCCGCTATCTCCGACAGTTTCCCGGCGACAGCCGCCCGCCGGAGGACCGGCGCCACATCAACCGCCTGATGACCGACGAGCTGAACCGGCGACTGGGGCTGAACCTGACCGACGCGTTCTGCGGCTTCAAGGCATATCGGGTGCCGATCCTGGCGAAGTTCGAGCTCACCGAGACCGGCTACGCCATGCCGCTGGAGCTCTGGGTCCAGGCCGCCGACCTGGGGCTTTCGATCGTCGAACTGCCCGTCCCGCTCATCTACCTGGAAGAAGTCCGGTCCTTCGGAGGGGCGCTCGACAATTCGGCGGTCCGGCTGGCGGTCTATCGGGAAGTGCTCCAGCGGAGTCTGGCCAGGATGAAGCGCCGGCCCGGGCCTTTGCTCGCCGCACCGGATCGCAGAGAAAACCTGGGATGAGCACCAGCGCCAAGCATCTCCAGCACCGCTCCGTCCGTGCGCCGCGGGAGGACCGGACCGCGCTGGTCGAGCCGCCGTGGGGCGAAGTGGCCGCTCTGGTGACCGCCAATCTCGACCGGCGTGCCCGATACGACTACGATTTCCACGGGACTGCCTTGGGCGAGCTTGCCCGGCAGGCCCGCGAGGAGCTGGTCGCTGCGGCAACCCGCTGGACGTCGTCGTATCGGGACGTGAGCGGGGAGCGGGTGGAGCCGGCGGGTAGGATTTTCCTGGCCGGCCATCAGCCGCAATTGTTCCACCCCGGCGTGTGGCTCAAGAACTTCGCCCTGGGGACTCTCGCCCGCCAGCACCGCGCCCTGGCCATCAACCTGCTCATCGACAGCGACACGATCAAGTCGAGCACGCTCCGCGTGCCCGGCGGATCGCGGAACGTTCCCCAGGTGGCGCTGGTTCCCTTCGACCAGTCGGGGCCGATCGTTCCGTTCGAGGAGCGGCGGATCCTGGACCGGCCGACGTTCCTCGCGTTCGGCGACCGGGCGGCACGGCAGATCGCTCCCTTGGTGTCGGACCCCCTGGTTGGCCAGTATTGGCCGCTGGCGATCGAGCGGTCGCACGAGGTGGACAACTTGGGGGCCTGCCTGGCCCAGGCCCGAAACCGGCTGGAGCAGCAGTGGGGGTTGGCCGCACTCGAGATCCCCCAGAGCCAGGTCTGCCGGTTGCCGGCCTTTGCCCGGTTTGCGGTCCACTTGTTGGCCAGGCTTCCGCGGCTTCGCACCGCGTACAACGAAGCGGTGGCCGAGTACCGCCGGCTGCACCGCATCCGCAGCACGGCCCATCCAGTCCCCGACCTGGCAGCCGAGGGGGAGTGGATGGAGGCCCCTTTCTGGATCTGGACCGAGGACGACCCGCACCGCCGCCGGCTCTTCGTCCGCCGCGAGCGCCGGCGGATGGTCCTCTCCGACCGGCAGCAGGTGGAACTGGCCTTGCCCTGCTCGGAGGATAGCGACATCGAGCGGGCGGTCGAGCGGCTTGTCGAGTTGCCGCGCGACGGGGTGCGGCTCCGCTCGCGGGCCTTGATCACCACCCTTTGGGCCCGGCTCGTGCTCGGGGACCTCTTCCTCCACGGCATCGGCGGCGCCAAGTACGACCAGGTGACGGATGCGGTGATCGAGCGTTTCTTCAGCCTTGCGCCGCCGGGGTTCCTGGTGCTCTCGGGCACGCTGATGCTGCCGATCCCGCGCGAGCGCCCCACGGCGGCGGAGGCCCGGGCGATCGATCGCCGCCTGCGCGACTTGACCTGGCACCCGGAGATCGCGGTGGACCAGACGACCTGCCTGGGCCGCTGCCGGGAGCTGGCCGGGCTGGTGGCGGCGAAGGCCCGCTGGATCGGGACGCCGCAGACCGCCCAGAACGCGTCGACCCGGTGGCGGGAGATCCGGCGGATCAACGCGGCCTTGCAGCCTTGGGTCGCCGCCGAGCGCGGGCGGCTGGTTGCCCGGCGGGCGGCGATCGCCGCCGCCCTGCGGGCGGACGCGATCCTGGCATGGAGGGAGTACGGCTTCTGCCTGTATCCGGAGACTTCGCTGCGGGATTTTTTGGAGGGGTTGCTTCCCAACGGCGGCTGAATCGGTTCTGATAGAGGGCATGCTCGCAGAAGGGATTCAGCCCCATGAGCCCGAGTGCGTCCTCGGCGGCCGGGGCCGAAGCTTTTCCTGAGCCCGAAGGAACGGCCGCCTCCGCCCGCGATTTCTCCTGGCAGATCGCACCCGCCACGCGGAGCGATCACACGGCGATATTCCAGTTTCTCACGGCGGTCTTCCAAGGCCCGTCCTGGGACGAGTTTCGCGCGTCGTTGGAGGCCCCCTGGTACGAGCCGGGGCGACGGCTCCTGGGAGTGAGCGGGTCGCAGATCGTGGCCCACGCGCAGCAGCTTCCGCGAACGATGTGGTTCGGGTTGGCGGCCGTGCCGGTGGCGGCCTTGAGCTGGCTGGGCGTCTTGCCGCAGTTCCGCGGCCGGGGGATCGGCCGGCGGCTGCTGGCGGCGAGCGAGCAGGCGATGGCCCGCCGCGGTGCCCTGGTGGGGCTCGCCTGGACCCGCGACCCCCGGTTCTTCTGCCGCGACGGGTGGGCGTTGTGGGGGCCGCGGTACTTGTCGCAGGCGGGGACGCGGGAGATCCTCGCCGCGCTGGCCGCCCGCGGCCTCTATCCCCGCCCCGCACGCCGCTTGAGCATCCGCCCCTGGCGCCGCGTCGAGCTGGCGGCCCTGGTGCGGATCTACGACCAGAACTTCGCCGCCGCCTACGGCCCCCTCCGCCGCGGCGAAGCCTGCTGGCAGTGGCTCGTCGAGCGCCGCGGCTACGACCAGCTTTACGTGGCCATCCACGGCCGCGACCGCGCGGAGGGAGAGGAGTTCGAGGTCCCGATCGTCGGCTATGCCGCGATCCGCGGCCAGCGGATCGTCGAGCTGCTGACCGACGCCGGGCATCCGGGCGCAGCCGTGGACCTGCTGGTGCGCGCGTGCGGCGATGCGATCGAGGGGGACCGGTACACGATCGGCTTGCACGCCCCGCCGGGCCACCGGCTCCATCGGCTGTTCCGCGCGGCCACCGACGGGCAGACCGGCCTGGAGCCCGACGGCAACGAGGTCCTGATGGCCAAGGTGCTCCATCCTCTGCGGCTGATCCGGACGCTGGGCGGCGAGCTGCACGCCCGCGCCCGGGCCGCCGGCCTGAGCACTCCCGCCTCCCTGGGCCTGAAGGTGGACAAGCGAACCTACCGGCTGGAGCTGACCGACGAAGGCTTGCAGGCCAGGACCCGCAGCCTCGGCACCGACTACCTCAGCCTGGGCGCGGCCGACTTTTGCCGGCTGTTGTTGGGCTACCTGGATTGGGAGGCGGCCCTCTGCGCCCGGCGGGTCTCGGCCAGCACGCCGTCCGCGCTGGCCGTCGCCCGGATCCTTTTCCCCCGTCTCGTCTTGTGGCACCCCCTGCTGGACGACCTTCCGGCGCAGGTGTAGCCCGCGCGCCAAGACCCGCTTCGAGAAGATCGAGAGAGGATCAAAGCCGTGCGAAGCAGAATCCTGGTTCCATGGTGCGTAATCGCGGTTGCCCTCGTCGGTGCTTGCCTCGGGGCGGCCCCCGCGGCGGACCTGCGCAGTGATTTCGCCGAGCCGCCGCGGGAGATGAAGTCGCGGCCGCTGTGGTTCTGGAACGGGCCACTTTCGAAGGCGGGGATCGAGGAGCAGATGCGGCGGTCGCGGGACGAGAGCGGGTATGCCGGGTTCGGGATCCTGCCATCCAAGGGCATGACGCCGGACTATGCGACCGCGGCGTTCCTGGACCGCTACGGCGACGCCCTGGACCAGGCCGCCAGGCTGGGGATGAAGATGTGCCTCTACGACGAGTACTGGTTCCCCAGCGGCTCGGCCGGCGGGCAGCTTGCAGCCAAGTATCCGCAGGACACGGCCAAACGCCTCGACGTGCACGAAGAAGACGTGCAAGGGCCGAAGTCCTACAACAGAAAGGTGCCGCCCGGAACGCTCATGGCGGCCGTGGCGATGCGGCAGGACACCAAGCAGCGGATCGACCTGGCCCGGCACGTCGCGGGCGGGGAGCTTGCTTGGGACGCCCCGGCCGGAAACTGGAAGGTGATGCTCTTTGTGTGCCTGCGCGACGGCTGGGACCATGTCGATTACCTTAATCCCGACTCGGTCAAGCGGTTCATCGAGCTTACCTACCAGCGGTTCTACGACCGCTTCCCCAAGCATTTTGGGGCGACGATCGACAGCGCTTTCTACGACGAGCCGACCTTCTGGACGGTCCAGGGCGGCCGGATGTGGACCGAGGGGTTCAATCGCAAGTTCCGGGCGAAGCGCGGTTTCGACCCCGCCGTGTACTATCCGGCGCTGTGGTACGACATTGGTCCCCAGACCGCCGCCGCACGGAACGCCCTGTTCGGCTTCCGCGCCGAGCTTTTCGCCACCGGCTTCGTCAACTCGATCAACGACTGGTGCCGGGCCCATGGGATTCAGCTCACCGGGCACGTGGATCAGGAGGAGATCGTCAACCCGGTAGGGCTCTGCGGGGACCTGATCAAGGTCTTCAAGCACCAGGACATCCCCGGGATCGACCAGATCTTCCGGTACGGCCGGGCGTCGAAAGCGTACAAGCTGGTCAGCTCGGCGGCGACCAACTACGACCGCCCCCTGGTGATGACGGAGACCTACGGGGCGATCGGCAACCTCAAGCCGCCGGACCTCTACCGGGAGGCCATGGACCAGTATGCCAAGGGCATCAACCTCATGGTCCCGCACGCGGTGTGGTACGAGCCGCACTCGATCATCTTCCCGCCGGAGCTCTCTTACCGGCATCCGGTCTGGGGGCCGGAGCTGCCGGCGTACAACAAGTACATCGGCCGGCTCAACCTGCTGCTCCAGTCCGGCGTGCCCGTGGCCGACTGCGCCGTGCTCTACCCGATCGCCACGCTCCAGGCCGGCTACCGGTTCGGCGTGGGCAAGCCCTACGAAGGAGGCATCGTGCCCGGGGAGGCGGATTACATGGACACGGGCGAGCTGCTCTCGCTGGCCGTGCGGCGCGACTTCACCTACCTCCATCCCGAGGTGCTCGACGAGAAGTGCACGGTGCGCGGCGACACGCTCACGCTCGACAACGCCACCAATCGCCAGACGTACCGGGTGCTGATCGTGCCCGGCTCGAAGACGATCGCGGCAAGCAATCTGGCCAAGATCAAGCAGTTCTTCGACCAGGGGGGCAAGGTGATCGCGACGACGCGGTTGCCGTACCTCTCCGCGGAGTTCGGGCAGGACGACAAGGTCCGCGGGGCGATCCGGGCCATCTTCGGCGTCGATCCGCAGGGGGCCGTGGCCCGCGAGGCGGCCGCGTCGAGCCCGCGGGGCGGTAAGGCGTATTTCCTCCCCAAGCCGTCGGCCGAGTCGCTGGGCCGCGTGCTGGACGACGCCCTGGCAGTCTGGGACGTGAAGCTCGGCGGCGTGCCCCGTCTTGCCGGTGGGAATCTCTCGTACCTTCACAAGGCTCGCGATGGCCGCGGCGTCTGGTTCTTCGCCAATTCCAGCGACACGGCGGTCGACGTGCCGGTGACGCTCCGCGGCCGGCACGAGCTGGAGGCATGGGACCCGCACGCCGGCGCGATCGCCCCCGCCGCGGCTTCCCACGCCGTCGAGTCCGGCCAGGCCGTTACCCGGATCCGGCTGGCGCTGCCGCCGGTGCGGTCGGTGTTCCTGCTGGAGAGACTCGTTCATTGATCCTCAGAAGAGCAATGCGACTTCCGTTTAGCGGGGCCGCTTGCGGCCCGTGGTGTTCCGCCGGGGAAACCCGGCCGGAAGTGGCCGGGCTAAACAACGGGCGCTGGCATCGTTTCTCTGAGGATCGATGGCCGCGACGCCGGAGGCAAGAGGCTCGCCGGTCGAGTCACCGCTGCTTGGACCGCTCGAAGTTGTCGAGATCGAACACGAGGATCCCTCGTCCCACGCCGGCCGGGTCGCCGGAGCGGGCGAATTGGAAGGCGATGAAGCGGCCGTCGTCGCTCACCACCGGGTTCGAGGCCTTGTAGCCCGGGTAGTCGCTGAAATAGGTCAGCCGCTTGGTGCGGCCGGAGCCGTCCAGGGCAAGCTTGTAGAGGTCGATGTGGCTTGTGCCCTTGCGGCTGTGGCGGTCGCACTCGACCAGGGTGTAGCGGCCGTCGGGGAAGATCCCCTCCGGCTCGTCGTACTGGTCGGCGGCGTTGGAGTAATTGGTCACCTTGCCGGTTTCCAGGTCCAGGCCCATCACCTCCGTCCCCTGGTAGCCGTAGGCGCTGAAGGTCAGCTCCTTTTCCTCGGGCGGGCGGAAGTTTTGCGTCTCCAGGCTGCACTTGAAGGGGAGGTCGTTGGCGTCGAGGATCTTTTTCTTGCCGGAGAGCTTCGGCTTCCCGCCTTCGTACACGATGTCGCCCAACCACATGGCGTTCCCTTGCGTCCACGCGATCCGCATCTGGCGGCGCGACACGGCGGGCCCCTCGCTGCACTTTTCGCCCAGCGGGACCGCCGGCCCGGACAGGTCCTTCTTGAGCACCCAAAGCTCCGCGTTCTTCTCGCTGCGGCTGGCCCAGGGGTCTTGCGGGTCGAACTTGCGGGCACCGGAGAGGAGGATGTCGCCGTTGGCCAGGTACAACGCCCGGGTGTAGCCGGAGTGGAAGTAGTGGGTCGTCACCGGGCGAATGATCCCGGTGGCCAGCTCCACCTCGAAGGCATCGCCGAAGGTCTTCGACAGAAAGAGGATTCGCTTGCCGTCGTGGGACCAGTCGGCCCGCTCGCCGAACCAGGTCACGCGGCGGATGTGCGGCGGCAGGTCGTCGACCGGCGATTTGCCCTTCTTCGCCGGCGCCTGGGCCTGGGCCCCGCTTGCCGCCGCGATCGTCACAAGCGTCCAAAGCACCCCGAGCAAGATGGGTCGCATGAGTTGGCTCCTACATGGGTCCGTGCCAAAGGGACGGGCTGTCTCGCAAAGGCGCTAAGGCGCAGAGGTTCTCTTGGATTATCCCCTTGGCGCCCTTCGCGTCTCTGCGAGAGGTCAATTCTAGCATCAGGGCGGCGAGAACGATACGCCGTGGTCCGCAAGCCGTCTTCTCCCTGCAACCGAGGGGATGTTCGGTTGACTTGGCGGTGCTCTCCGCTTACCATCGCTTTCTTGGTGTGGCCTTCGGGACGAAGGTTAGACAACTACTGCACGACTCCTATCGAGGGTCTCGATATGCTCCGTTGGGTGTTGGCCGTGGGGACCTTGTCGGTGGTGCTCGCAGCCTTCTGCCAAGCGGCTTCCGAAGGGCCGGGCGATCCGAGCTGCTACCGGAAGCACTCGACTTGGCAGGAGACGATCCTGGCGGCCCGCGAGGCGCTCGCGCGCCAGGAGGCGGGCCAGGCCCGGCCGGCCGGCTTTCGGGCGTACGCCAGCCGGGTGATCCGCGGCGGCAAGCCGGCGATCCGCGTCACCGTCCCGGTGGCCGGCCTGGACGAGCTGTTCCTCTACGTCACCGGCGTTCCCGACGTGGTCGGCGGGGCGGCCACCTGGGCCGAGGCCAGGCTGATCGCCGCCGACGGCAAGGAAGTCGCGGCCAGCCGGCTGCCGGGCTTGGAGGTGCTCGAAGGGCGGCACGCGATCGACGTCAACTTGAAGTCGGGGGTGAGCGGACCGCTCCGGATCGCCGGCCGGCAATTCAAACACGGCATCCACGTCTATGCCGACAGCAAGGTCCGGCTCCCCTTGGCGGGGAAGTTCGAGCGGTTCGAGGCCTGGATCGGGATCGACGACTGGGTCGGCAAGCTCGGCACGGTGCGGTTCGAGGTGGTCGACGCCGCCGGGGCAAAGCGGCTCGATCTGTGGAACCTCCTCGCCCGCGATTTCATCGAACAGCAGCCGCGGCGGGAAATCGGCTGGGAGCGGGAGGACCGGATCCTGGACGCCGATTGGGCGCCGGGTGATTTCGCCAGCCTCGCTGGGCGGTACGCCAAGGCGGCCGGTCGCTTCGGCCCGCCGGCTGGCGAGGCGGCCCGGCTGGCTCCCGCCGTGCGCGACGCCGCCGGCTTGGAGCAGGTCCGTGACCTCTACTACCGGTCGCGGGAGATCGACGCCGCGCTGGCCCGTGCCGGCAGCTTGAACGTCAAGGGCTTGCGCCTGGCGATCGCCGATCTGACCAGGACCTTCGGGGCCAAGTATCCCAAAGGGCCGCAGTATCTCGGCCGGGTCGACGGCCTGGAAAAGGCACTCAACAACGCCCGGGCCGACAAGCAGACCGTGGCACACGGTGGACTGGCCGATCTGGAGCTGATCGAGCGGCTGGTGGAGGATTTTGATCGGCTCCAGCGGGAGGCGCTCTTGGCCAATCCGCTGTTGGACTTCGATCGGCTGCTGATGATCCGCCGCCAACCGCACGGCGATCCGCGCCGGCAGGAGGGGACCGGCTACGGCGTGGGCGAGTACATCGGGCTGCCGCGGCAAAGCTCGAAGTGCAACCCGGGGATCGACGAGCCGTTGGACTGGGACAACGAGATTGCGGTGCTCCAGCCGGTGCGGCCGGAAGGGACGCTGACGACGGTCTACAAGCCGGAGGGCCGGCGGCTCGTGTGCGACGTCGACCTTCACTGGGACGCCGACCGGATGCTCTTCTCCATGCCGGGGAGCTTGAAGATGTGGCAGGTGTTCGAGATCGGCGTGGACGGCCGAGGGCTGCGCCAGGTCACGCCCGGGGACCAGCCCGACGTCCACTCGTACGACCCCTGCTACCTGCCCAACGGCAAGATCGCGTTCATCTCGACGGCCCCGCTTCAGGGGGTGCCCTGCAACGCCGGGGTGATCGTGGGGATGATGTACCAGATGGACGCCGACGGCAAGAACATCCGCCAGGTCTGCTTCGAGCAGGACCACGACTACTGCCCGACGGTGCTGGGCGACGGCCGGGTGCTGTATCTCCGCTGGGACTACACCGACACGCCGCACGTGTGGAACCGGGTGCTGTTTGCGATGAACCCGGACGGCACGGGCCAGGCGGAGTATTATGGTTCGAACTCCTACTGGCCCAACTCGATCTTCTACGCCCGGCCGGTGCCCAATCATCCCACCAAGGTCGTGGGGATCGTCACCGGGCACCACGTGGGCCGGGTCGGGGAGCTGGTGGTGTTCGATCCCGCCCTGGGCCGGCACGAGACCAGCGGCGTGGTCCAGCGGGTCCCCGGCTACGGGCGGAAGGTCGAGCCCGTGATCGAGGACAAGCTCACCGAGCATAGCTGGCCCAAGTTTCTCCATCCCTATCCGCTGAGCGAAAAGCACTTCCTCGTCTCCTGCAAGCCGACGCCGCACGACCTCTGGGGGATTTACCTCGTCGATGTCTTCGACAACATGGTGCTCCTGAAGGAAATCGAAGGGCAGGCGCTGGTTGAGCCCATCCCCCTGCGCCGCTCGCCCAAGCCGCCGGTCATCCCCGACAAGACGCAGCCCAACCGCGATGACGCCGTGGTCACCATGGCCGACGTCTACGAGGGGCCGGGCCTAGCGGGTGTGCCCCGCGGCACGGTCAAGGGCCTCCGCGTGTTCACCTACCATTTCGGCTACCAGCAGATCGCCGGGATCGACCACCGCGTGGGGACCGACGGGCCGTGGGAGGTCAAGCGGATCCTCGGCACGGTGCCGGTGGAGGCCGACGGCTCGGCGATGTTCCGCGTGCCCGCCAGGACGCCGATCTCCGTGCAGCCGCTGGACGCCGAGGGCCGGGCCTTGCAGCTCATGCGGAGCTGGATGACGGCCATGCCGGGCGAGACCCTCAGTTGCGTGGGCTGCCACGACAAGCGGAACACCACCCCGCCGAGCCGGCTGTCGATCGCCGGCGGCAAGCGGCCCGCGGAGATCCGCCCCTGGCGCGGCCCGCCGCGAAACTTCAGCTTCCGCGCGGAGGTGCAGCCGGTGCTGGACAAATTCTGCGTCGGCTGCCACGACGGCCAGCCCCGACCCGACGGCAAGACGATCCCGGATCTCCGCCTGGAGCAGGGGGCTTACGTCGTCTTCCGGGCGGGCGATCCGCAGCCGCGCCGCGTCGCCGCCTCGTCCCCCGGGCAGCTTATCGGCCGCTACGGCGGGATCTTCGCGCCGAGCTACTTCACCTTGCGGAGCTTCGTCCGCGTCCCCGGGCTGGAGAGCGACCTCCACTTGCTCCCGCCCACGGAGTTCCACGCCGGCACCAGCGAGTTGGTCCAGATGCTCAAGAAAGGACATCACGGCGTGGTGCTCGACGACGAGGCCTGGGACCGGCTGGTGACCTGGATCGACCTGAACGCCCCGGAGCACGGCACGTGGGGCGAGTTCGTGCGGATCCGGGGCGATCAGCGCGACCGGCGGACCTTCCTGGCGCAGCGCTACGGCGGCGTGGTCGAGGACCTCGAGCGGCCGCTGGAAGCCGACCGCGGGCCCGTCGAGCCGATCGTGCCCAAGGCGGTCGAGAACTCGAGGGTCCCCCCGCTGAGCCTGGCCGGCTGGCCCTTTGATGCCGACAAAGCCAGGCGATTGCAGCGATCCGCCGGCCCGGTGACGCGCTCTGTCGATCTCGGCGACGGGGTGAAGATCGAGCTGGTCCGCATCCCCGCGGGCAGCTTCGTGATGGGCGAGCCCGAGGGGCAGGCCGACGAGCAGCCGGTGGCGGCCGTCGCCATCGACCGGCCGTTCTGGATGGCCCGCTGCGAGGTGACCAACCGCCAGTTCGCCCGGTTCGATCCCAAGCACGAGAGCCGCTACGAGCACCGCGGCTCGTGGATCTTCGCCGCGGAGTACCTCGGCTACCCGCTGGACGGGCCGAACCAGCCGGTGGTGCGGGTCTCCTGGCACCAGGCGATGGCCTTCTGCCGATGGCTCTCCGATCAAACGGGCCTGACGTTCTCGCTTCCCACCGAGGCCCAATGGGAATACGCCTGCCGCGCCGGCACCCGGACGCCGCTCTCCTACGGCGACTTGGACACCGATTTCTCGCCGTGGGCGAACCTGGCCGACGTGACGATCCGGGAGCTGGCCTACAAGTCGTGGAGTCCGCGGACGCCCGACCTCGTGCCGCGGGACGCCCGCTTCAACGACCGCTCCCTGGTGTCGGCCGACGTGGGGAGCTACCGGCCCAACGCCTGGGGCCTGGTGGACATGCACGGCAACGTGGCCGAGTGGACGCGGACGGCCGACCGGGCCTATCCGTACCGGGAAGACGACGGCCGCAGCGCCCCGGACGCTGCCGGGCCGAAGGTGGTCCGCGGCGGCTCCTGGCGCGACCGCCCGGCCCGCTGCCGCTCGGCCTTCCGCCTCAGCTACCCGCCGTACTACCGCGTCTTCAACGTCGGCTTCCGGGTCATCTGCGAGACGCCCGTCCCACTTACTCTCGGCTCGCGGGCCGTTCTGCAAAAGGAGTCCCCAGGCGGATGACCGGTCGAGCGGCCAGGGCCGCATACTGATCGGCCACGCGAGCGTCGGTTGCGTTGCCGCGGTGCAGACAGAGGCGATAGCGGAGGCGAAGGGTCTCCCCCGGGCGGATCGCGTAAGGCCCTTCCGCGTTCAGCGCGGCCCCGGCCCAGCCGTCGTTGCGACAGTGCCAGACCGTGGGATGGCTGGCGTTGCCCGGGTGGTCGAAGACGGCGATCCCGCCCCAGCGAGGCGGGGCCGGCCGATCCGCGGCCGTGCGCCCAGCCTTCTGGCCGGGTCCGTCCGGCTTCTCGCTCGCCGGCGCGATCGGGCCCGACTGATCGAGCCACTCGGCGCGCTTCAGGTGGGCCTGCTGCTCGTTGCGGTCGCCGCGGGCATTGAGGATCTCCCCTCCGCCGTCGAACGGGGTCATCGACTGTGCCACCCGCACCGCCAGAAAACCGAACGTCGTCTTCCCCAGCTCGACCGCCTCGGCCCGGGGCGGGGTGAACTCCAGCTCGAAATCGACCAGGCGGAAGTCCGCCGCGGCTCGATACACGGTGACCTGGCGCCGCTCGCGGAGCTGATCGGCGTCCTTGGCGATCCATCGCGTGGTCTGAGCCAGGCGGCAAAAGACCGGCCCGTCCAGCAGTTGCTCGAGCTGCTGGTGGGCAATGGTTCCGCCCCGCTCGGACCAGAAATCCTGCCCGGCCACGTTGGCGTGGGCGATCCACAGCGAGTAGTGATGGGCGTGGCTGCCGGTGGGATCGTGGGGCTTGCCGAACTCGGTCAGTCCGACGCCGTCCGGGCCGTTGACCGGATAGAAAAACGGCCGGCGGATGGAAAAGCCGGGCAGCTCCACCCTGCCTGGCGTCGGGCCCACGTGGTAGGTGGTCACCGGCCTGTGGGCATCGAAGACCTGGAGGGCGCCGTCGAGCGGCCACTGGGGGCGGATCTGCATGCGCGGGAAGGAGCGGAGCGGCGCAGCCCGACCCTGCTCGTCGAACACCCGGAGGTTCTGCGGAGGAAAGGGGACTTGGATTGCCCGGCCGCCGCGGGGGACGCCCAGTTGCAGCCGGAAGCGCGCTCCGCCCTGCGCGCCCGTTTGAGCGATCCAGGAGAGAGCCCCCGTCTGCTTGAGGCCGGCTGGGGCCTCTTCAGGGCGAAACTCCGCGAGGTAGCTGACGCCCGGAACCGTTCCGGGAACGAGCCGCGGGCCGAGCCGCGGCTGATCGGCGGCCTCGAACTGCACCGGCTCTTCCACTTCCCTCCCGTCCGGCAAGACCCGGTACAGCCGCAGCGATCGCTCGTCGATCACCCCGGCAACGCTCAGCCGGCGGAGGAGTTCGCCGAAATCGACCGGGCAAGTCACGGGGACGAAGGTTGCCCGGGGAGGCAGGCCCGTCACCTCGATCGGCAGGCTGAACCAGCGATACGGCCCGGCGTCCACCGCGGCCCGCGCGCTGGCCGCGGAGCAAGCTCCGACCCAGAGCAGGAGGAGGAATGCGCACCGTCGTGCCTGGCAACCATTCGTCGTGTACATGTTCGGACCCTTCTCCTGCCCGACCTCCGGACGACCTTCGGGGGCACGGGCGACGCGTGCTCATGGCTGGGGTAATTCGGGTCTGCGTTGCCGCGGGTCGAAGCGGAGGGCATAGGCCACCACCACGCCGGCGATCGCCCCGTAGAGATGCCCGTCCCAGGAGACGCCCGCCCGGAGCCCCGGGATCACGCCCCAGATCAGCGTGCCGCCGTACAGGAAGCCGACCGCGAACGAGACCACCAGGGCGGGCAGACTTTTCTCCAACAGGCCGGTCACGATCAGAAACGTGACCAGGGCGTAGATCAGGGCGCTGGCGCCGACGTGCTGTCCCGGCCGCCCCAGCAGCCACACTAGCGCCCCGCTGGCCACCGAGAGCCCGGCCAGGGTCCCCCAGGGCTTGGCCTTCGAGGCTAGCAGGAGGGTCAGCAGAACGACGAGGGGGACCGTGTTGGCGGCGATGTGGCTCCAGTTCGCGTGGACAAAGGGCATCGTCAGGATCCCCAACAGCCCGCCAAGGCTCCGCGGCACCAGCCCAAGACGGTTCGCGTCGAAGGCCGAAAAGAAGCGGCCGAGAAGAAACACTGCCCAGATCGCACCGAGGAACACCAGCATCCCGTGCAGCCCATGCCGGACCGCATCGAGCGGACGATCTCGATCGGATTCCGCGCCGGCGGCCTTGCCCAAGACCCCACTTCCTTATGACTGAACCCGAGCCGTGCGGGATGCCAGCACATGGACTCGACTTGGTTATCCCATGATCCCGCCACGAACGCCGCCGTCAAGGGCCTGGCAGGGCGCCGGCGACGAAGGAGAAAGAGCCGACTCCCCACGGCGGGGTGAATCCGGGATTACGCTATTGGGGTGTCCCGGGCTGCGTCTCGGACTCGGGCAAGCCGTTGGTTGCGGGGGAAGTCCGGGCCGGACTCGAAGTCAAGAGGGTAGCGGAAAGATTTCCGGCCGTAGGCAGAAAATGCCGCGTTGCCCGAATGCTCGTTGTGGACGCCGCCGCTCGGCGATGGTACAACAACAGGTACGCCTCTCTTCCGGGGTTCGTAGCAGGCTGCGGGCATCGTCGGCGCATGAATGCGAACAAGGCCTTTGACCTGGGCGTCAGCTACCTGGAAAACAACGAGCTGGCCATGGCGCTGCTGGCGTTCAACGAGGCCGTCCGCCTCGAGCCGGAAATGGCCCAGGCCTATAACGGCCGGAGTGTCGTCCACGCGCTGCGGGACGAGTTGGACAAAGCGCTGGCCGACTGCTGCGAAGCCATCCGGCTCGACCCCTGGAACCCCGAGTTCTACCGGACCCGCGGCTACGTCTACAGCCGGTTGGGCCAGGACGAGCAGGGCCGCGCCGATCTGGCCAAGGCGGAAGAACTCGAAAGCGCGGTGGAAGAGCGATCGTCGTAGTCCTGGGTCGTTGCTGCGGACCACTGGGTATTGAGTGGGGTGGACTGAGTAGTGCGTGCCGAGTACTCAGTACTGAGTACTCAGTACTCAATCTTGAGTGTCCCCGGGAGTTTGGCAGGGGCATCACGCCCGTGCTTCCTAACCACTCACCGTTTCGGTTCGGCCTGCGCGTCCAGACGCTCGGAGGGCACCAAGAGCACCCCGCCCGCGCCGATCGACTGCACGCGATAGCCCTCGATCACGTCCCCCACGCGAACCGTGCAGGTGCCGATCAGGGCTACTGTGTCGCGCTGGTTTCGCGCCGAAGCCACGGGCGGTGCGGGTCCGGGGGCCTTAGTCGGGCCGGATGCTCCGGCCGTTGAGCCGGCCGGCGGGTTGACGCCGGCGGACGCGGGGCCCTCGGGAGAGGGTGACGCACCGCCGAACTGTACGATCAGCACGCCTGCCACGATCACCCCCAGCACCGCGATGAGAAGCAATTGGCGGGACGTGGCGATTGGTCCAGTGGGGGCGCGGGGATCGGACATGGACGGTTCCTCCTTCGCGGACCGCCGGCGATTCCGCCGCCGGGGGACTTGTCAAGTGAATGAAAACGAGCAGCGCGAGCGCGACCCTAAGATTATCGGTATTCTCCATCCAAATCCTGCAATCGCTACAGACTAACGATGGAGATGTGGGTGGTGTGGGCAAAACGGGTCGTCTGTTCCGGTCTTCCATTTCGGTCAAGAGTGGAGTTCAATCGTCCAGACCGTGAGAGGCGGTGAAGGTCTGTTCCTGGCAAGCCTGGGAGGCCAAGATGATCCTCGATCGACTGCAAAACGCGTCGCTGTATCGGGGCCTTGGGGCGAGGATCGCCGCGGCGCTAGACTACCTCTGCGCCGGGGACTTCACCCGCCTCTTGCCCGGCCGGCACGAGCTGGACGGCGACCGGCTGTTTGCGATCGTCCAGCGTTACCGGACGAAGCCGCTGGTGGACGCGGTTTGGGAAGCCCACCGGCGTTACCTCGACGTGCAGTACGTGGCCGAGGGGATCGAGCGGATGGGTTACGTGCCGCTGGACGCCCGTCTGGCGATCAAGCAGCCCTATGACGCCGGGAAGGACGTGGTTTTCTTCGACGCCTGGGGGGACCTGTTCGAGGTGGCCGCGGGGAGTTTCGCCATCTTTGCCCCCCAGGACGTTCACGCCCCCGGGCTGGTGGCCGGCCCCTCGGCCGTGCCCGCCGAGGTGCTCAAGGTCGTGATCAAGTGCCAGGTCGAGCCGTAAGGGCGTCCGGCATTCGATCGCCCTGGACGGCCGCAAGCGGATCTCGCGGCGGCTAGGGACTCGACAGGCTGAACCCCGTCGACTCATCCCACTTCAACAGGTACCCGACTCCGTTCGGGTCCTCCACCTCCAGGCCGCCGGCCGGGACCGACGTCAGGTTGAGCTTGAATCCCATGTTGCTGTTCGCCGGGGACAAGTGCTGATTGGCGGGGTCGAGGTCCACTACGAGGGTCTTCGCCGGGGCGTTGTCGTCGGTGACCTGCACGCTGACGCCGCTGCCGTTGAGTAACTGGTTGACGGCATTGACGATCCCGTAGTTCAGCTTGAACCCCATGTTGGAGGCGTCGGCCCAAGTGGCCAAGAGCACCAGGCCAAGGACAGCCGCCGAAATCCCCGCGGCGCGGGAGACAACCCTTTGGTTCATGGCATTTCTCCTGATCCAGGCTGCGGGGGGCGCGGATCGCGTCTCCCCGCGCTCGCAGAACCGCCCAAAACTCCGACTACCATGATAAGCGGGGCCGGTCCGGCGTCAACGAAATTGCCGGCCCAGGCCGCCGCAGATTCTTGGGGGATGCCAATGCACCTTCCGGAGTGCCAGCCCCTAGGGTTAATGCCGATCAGGCCGCCGGGACTTTCTCGCCGAACACGGCCTCGCGAAGACAACTCAGGGCCTCGCGGAGATAGGCCTCGTCCCAGTCGCGGACCACGGCCGGGGTCTCGAAGATCCGCTTAGGCAGCCGAAGCCCTTCCAGTGAAAAGCCCTCGCGGAGCTTGAACCGGTACTTCGCGCGGTGGATGGCCGCACCGATCTCGCCCAGCCGCTCGGCCGCCAGATCGAAGCCGGCCGCTTGCAGCCCCCGCGCGACGATCTGGGGATTGTAGATCCCGCGGGCAAAAAAACAGACGACCAGGCTGGAGAGGACCTGTCGCCAGCGCTCCTCGGCCAGGAGCGTCTCGACCAGCTCCCGCGGCGAGAGCTTCTGCTTGACCAGGGTCTTCTGGTCGACGCTGTAGCCGGCGTTGTCGAGGTGGCTGTGCCGGGCACCGACGAGGCAGCCCAAGTGCGCCCCCGGCCCCGTGTGGTAGCCCGGCATCTCGTTGCCGCCGAAGGCCAAGGCGTAGTCTTCGCCGCCGTACACGCCGGCGGCGTAATCGACCCCGCGGGCCAGTGCCCTGTAGAAGTCGTTGGGCTGCTGGACGATGCGCTCGGCCGCGGCGAGGTAGCCCGCCAGGTCGTTCCAGCGAAGCGCGATTCCTTCGGTCTGGTGCTCGGAAATCAGGCCGTTCTCCTGGGCCTCGGTGGCCCAGGCGAGCACCACGCCGGTGGTCATCGCGTCCAGCCCCAGGGCCTCGATCCGGTCGATGAGCTTGAGGATGCTCTCGGGGGTGTCGAGGCCGAGCATTGCGCCGAGGGCGTAGATCGGCTCGTAGTCGTAGCCGATCATCGAGGTCTTGTAGAAATAGGGCTCGTCGGGATGCGGCTCGCGGAGCGCGGCGATGTGGATGCAGGCGACCGGGCAGTGCGCGCAGGCCAGCCGCCGGCCGAGGAGCCGCTCGGCGAAGGTCTCGCCGGAGACGGCCCCGGCGGCGTCGAACCGCGGCTGGGTGAGGTTGCGGGTCGGGAGCCCGCCCAGGGCGTTCAGGGGGGCGATGTTTTCGGGGGTCCCGAGGTCGTGGTATTTCTTCATCACCGGCGAGTCGACCGCCGCCTGGTAGATCTCGTCGTAGAGCTTGCGGTAATCCTTGCCATCGCCGGCGGGGAGCGAGCGCTTGCCCGAGACGACGATCGCCTTGAGCTTCTTGCTGCCCATTACCGCGCCGAGCCCTAGCCGGCCGAAGTGGCGGTAGGTTTCCGTGGTCACGCAGGCGTAGGAGACCAACTGTTCGCCGGCGCGGCCGATCCGCATGATCGTCCGCAGGCCCGGGGCGGCCTCGCTGCCGCGGAGCACGCGGCCCGCGGTGTAGCTGCTGCCCATGCCCCAGAGGGTCGAGGCGTCGCGGAAGTGGACCTGCGGGCCGTGGACGGCGAGCTGGACGGGGATCTGGCTTGCCCCGCGAATGACGATCGCCCCGTAGCCGGCCATGCGGATCGCCACCGCGCTGCGGCCGCCGCAGTGGCTCTCGCCGAGGTTGCCCGTGTGGGGCGACTTGAACATCGCGATCGTCTTCGAGGCCAAAGGCAGCAGGCCCGTCAGCGGCCCGACGGCCAGCACGATTGTGTTGTCGGGCCCGAGCGGATCGCAGCCCTGGGGGCACTCCTCGCCCAATAGCTCGATCGCCGCCCCGCTGCCGCCGAGGTGCTTGTCGAACAGGTCGGTGCGCCGCTCGACGCGGAACTGCTTCTTCGAGAGGTCCACGTAGAGGACGTTGGCCAGGGGATCGTCCTTGTGCATGTTGATTCTGTTTTCTAGACAAAGGGGTCGGGAGTCGTTTTCAGGGTAGCTGTGTTGGGGCGGGAGGGACCCGCGCGGCGCAAAAACGACTCCCGACCCCTTCTTTCTCACGTTTCTCCAGGACGAGGACCCCGTAGGGACAGTACTTGGCGCAAATGCCGCAGTGCATGCAGATCATCGGCTTGTTGATCTCGACGTCCCAGAAGACCGCGCCGATGACGCAGGCCTCGCGGCAATGGCCGCAGCCGATGCAGCGATCCTCGTCGAGCAGGACCCCCCCTGCGTCGCGGACCGCCAAGGCATCGACCGGACACACCCGGGCACAGGGCGGGTCCTCGCACGCGCGGCAGACGACCACCGTGAACCCCCGTTCCATCCCACCCACCGAGCGGACGCCAATCGACGCCTTGGCCAGCCCCGGCTCCTCTTTCCGGGCACAGGCGAACATGCAGCACTGGCAGCCGACGCAACGCTCCGGGTCGATTACCGCCAATCGCGTCACCTTGGACAAGCGACCCCCCTTTCCTCCACGACCGCGACTTGCTGAGCCAACTTCTCCCGGCGTTCTGGGAAAGGCCAAATTCTACCGCAGGTGCTGCCGGGTGGGTACCGCACTGGGCAACGAGGTGTGGCGAGGATCGGCCTGTGCCCTTGAGTGTTACCCCTATAACGGGTGGAATACCGATTAACGGGTGGTCGCCAATAGGACTTTCGAGTTATTCTTTGGGGCGTCCTCAGATTGCGATCCAAGTCCGAGTCGCCGGCGAAGGCGTGACCTAGATTTATAGTGGGTTGCTTCATCCGGCCACCCGAAAGCGGCAATCCTCCCCTGATACCGAGCCACGAAACGACGCTGAGAGCCATGGCAACCGAGATACGAGACGCCCCCGGATCGATGCTGGCGGCGCTTTTGTCTGAGGAGAGTTTCCGGCCCTCGGCGCCGCGGACGCTCGAAGAGACGGGGCTGACGAACTCCACGATCGAGGCCCTCATCCTGAAGTACTTGGCCGTGGTGGGGCGGAGCAGCGGCCGCGGGATCGCCGAGCAACTGTGCTTGCCCTTCGGGATCCTGGAGAGCCTTTTCCAGTCGCTCCGCTCGCGGCAGATCCTCGTTCACAGCGGGTCGGCCCCGCTGAACGACTATTACTACGCGCTGACCGAGCAGGGGCGAGATCGGGCCCAGGCCTACTCGCACGCCTGCGCCTACATCGGGCCGGCTCCCGTGCCGCTGATGGACTACGTCCTCTCGGTCGAGGCCCAGACCATCCGGGCCGAGGCGCCGAAGCGCGAGCAGCTCGAAAGGGCCTTCGCCGACATCTCGATCGACTCGAACCTCTTCGAGAGCCTGGGCCCGGCGATCAACTCGGGGGCGGGCTTGTTCCTCTACGGGGCGCCGGGGAACGGCAAGACGACCCTCGCCCGCCGGATCACCAGTTGCTTCGGCCAGCACATCTGGATCCCGTACACCTTGATCGAGGACGGGCAGTTGGTCAAGCTCTACGACGCCGCGTACCACGAAGTGGTCAAGAGCGACCACGGCAACCTCGTCACGTCCGAGGAGCACGACCGGCGGTGGCTGCGGATCCGGCGTCCCACGGTGATGGTCGGGGGCGAGCTGACGATGGACAACCTGGAGATCGGCCACGATCCGCGGGCGAACGTCGCCGAGGCGCCCTTGCAGATGAAGAGCAACTGCGGCTGCCTGCTGATCGACGATTTCGGCCGCCAGCGGATCGAGCCGGCCGCGCTCTTGAACCGCTGGATCATCCCGCTGGAGTGCCGGCACGACTTCTTGACCCTGCCCACCGGCCGCAAGATCCAGGTTCCCTTCGAGCAGTTGATCATCTTCTCGACGAACCTGGAGCCCAAGGACCTGGTCGATGACGCATTCCTCCGCCGCATCCCCTACAAGATCGAGATTGCCGACGCCACCGAGGAGGAGTTTCACCTCTTGTTTCAGCTCTATGCGCCGGCGTTCCACTGCGAGTATCGCGGCGAGGTGGTCGAGTACCTGTTGGAGAAGCATTATCGCCCGTTGCGGCGTCCTATGCGGCGGTGCCACCCGCGGGACCTCTTGAGCCAGATCCACAACTACTGCCGGTACAACGGGCTGCCGACGGAGATGAAGCCGGAGTACTTCGACCGCGTGGTGCGAAGCTACTTCACCGTGCTCATCGGCAAATGAGCGGGCTGGCGTGTCTGCCCGGGAAATCCGTGGGACCGGCGTCTCGCCGGTCCGTCAGTGGGACCGGCGTCTCCGCTCGGGAAGTCAGTGGGACCGGCGTCTCGCCGGTCCGTCAGTGGGACCGGCGTCTCGCCGGTCCGTCTACCCGTCGCCCAGCGGCTGGAGGTCGGGGACGACCAGGTACTCGCTCCCGTCGGAGAAAGGGAGTCTGGGGGCAAAGGTGTCGGCGGTGAGCGGCTGGCTGAGCGAGGTGAGGCTGTCCGGCGTGACCAGGCCGGTCGGCTTGCCCCGGCGGGTGACGACCGCCACCGGCCGGGGGTCCCGCGTGAAGAAATCGTGCACCGCGGCGAAGCCCGCGTCCTCTTCAAACCGCGGAACGTCGGCGGTCATTACATCGGCGACCAGCGGCGCTTCCCCCGTGCGGCCGGCCGCCAGCTCGAGGACATTCTCCGGAAAAATCAGGCCGGCGAGCTTGCCGTCGTGATCGACGACCGGGACGGCCACCGGGTGCAAGCGGCGCACGAGCAACACCGCCTCGCTCACGGGCTGGTCCGTGCGAAGGCAGGCCGTGCACGGGGTCATGACGTCGCGGGCCATGGTCCGCTCGAAGAGCTTGCCAGGGCCGGCCAGCTCGGCCCAGGCCGTGGCGTCCCCGTCCGGCTCGCCGGACTGGACGACGCAATCGCGGCCCGAGTTCTTCGCCGTCTGCAGGGCGCGGATCGCCCGGCCCAAGACGGCCTCGGCGGTCGCCGCCGCCTCGTCGGCTGCCGCCACGCCGAAGCTTGCCGTGAGCCGGAGCATGCCTTCGGGCAAAGGAATCTCGGTCGTGGCCAGGGCCGATCGGGCCGATTCGGCCCAGGTCGCGGCCTCCGCGTCCGACTTCCCCGCCATCCAGATGCAGAACCGGCCGCCTCCCAGGCTGCAAAGGACTTCCGAATCGGTGCGCAGGCCGCGGAGCCGGTCGGCGGCCGCGCGGATCACGGCGTCCCCCGAGCGGCGTCCGTAGAGGTCGTTGATCCGCCGAAGCTGATCGAGGTCCGCCACCACGCAGGTCGCCGGTCGCCCCGCCCGCGGCGGTCGCTTGGGCAGCTCGGTCAGTGGATCCACGTCGGCTTGTTGCCGCAGCCGCCGCTCGAACTCGAGCACCCGCGCCGCGGCGCGGAGCCGGGCGAGAAGCTCGCCGTAGACGATCGGACGTGCCAGGAAGTCGTCTACGCCGGCTTCCACGGCCTCGGTGAGCAGCTCCGGGGTGGGCGACTGGACCAGCAGGAAAGTGAACACGGGGGAGGAGGGTTCCCGCGACACGATGGCCCGGCAAAGCGCCGGCCCCGCCGAGGGGTCCGGACCCGCGTCCAGAAGGACCACGTCCGGCGTTTCCCCCTCGACCGCCGCCACGGCCTGTTGCCGATCGGCAGCTTGTTGCACCTCGTAACCGAAGGTGGTGAGGAATTTCGACACGTGCCGCAGGAACCGTCGATCCTCGGCGACAATCAGCACCTTGAGCGGCCGCGAGCGTGAGGACCCTTGCATCGTAGCTCTCGACATTCCGGTTGCGAGTTGCCCATCGAAAGTCTAGGTCATTCCGCGGGTCGCGGCGGGGGCGGACGAGCAAGCCCACCCGCCCGCCCCCTATCCCCCACGCTCACGACGGCTCCGGGGTAAACCAGTGCTATACTTATACTGCAAGCCCTCCACCTCTCTTGGGGCCATTCTGCCGAGGGGGCAGAGACCATGCGAACGCAACTGATGCTTGACCAGGCGGTGGGAATGCCCTGGCTGGAACACGACCCGGCCGACGGCGGGACCCCCGAGCGCACCCCGCTTCCCTCCTTCCCGTTCACCCTGGGCCGCTGCGAGTCGGCCGATCTGACGATCGACTCGGGCCGGGTGTCGCGGGAGCACGCGAGGATCGTATGCGAGGGGGGAAAATACCGGGTCCGCGACCTCGGCAGCACCAACGGCACGTTCCTCAACGGCCGGCGGATCGAGGAGGCTCCGCTGGAGGACGGCGACCTGCTGGTGGTGGCCGACGTCGAATTCAGTTTCTTTGCCGGCCGCCCCCAGGCCCCGGAGAGCATGGCCACCCAGGTGATGCAGGATCGGCGCTCGCGTTCGGGCAAGAGGCTCCGCGGTGAAGAAGTGATCTGGGCGATCCGTAGGCTGCACGAGAGCCTTGCCCAGCGGGCCATCGAGAACCTCTGGACGCCGATCGTCGCGCTCGAGGACGGCGCCGTGTTCGGTTACGCAGCCGCCGATGCCGGCGGGGACGAGCCCGGCGACCGATCGAAGGCAGAGCGGCTCTTGTGGGGCACGGACTGCCGCGTGGTGGCACGGCTGCGGCACCTCCGCCGCCTGGTGGCAATCGAGGGCGCCGCGAGCTTTCCGCAGGACACGTGCGTCTTCCTGAAGCTCGACCCGTGCGAGATCGGCAGCGCAGGGCTGGCCGAATCCCTGAGGAAGCTGCGAGGGATGCTCCCCCACCAGCGCGCGATGGTCGTGGAGGTGCCCGACAGCGTTGTTTCCGATACGCCGTATTATCGCGATTTCCGCGGCCGTTTGCAGGACGCGCGGATCGGCATCGCCCACGGCGATTTCAGCGCGGGTGCGGCACAGCTCATGCAGCAGGAAGAGATCGCGCCCGACTACCTCAAGCTCGCCCGGCCGATGGTCCGGGCGATCCACCGCTCGCGGGAGCGGCAGCAGCAGGTGGAATCGCTGGTCGCGGCGGGGCGGGAGATCGGATGCGAGGTGATCGCCGTCGGCCTGCGCACCAAAGACGAGCGCGACGCCTGCCGCCGCCTGGGATGCCGATTGGGCCAAGGCGAGCTGTTCGGAGGTTGGCAGCCCGCCGCGGTGCAGGCTTCGGCGCCGCGTGATCCATCACCCCGGTAATCGCCACGAAACTCGATCCGCCAGAGAACGACTATCGTGCCACCGTTGGTCTGCAACATGAACGAACCGGTCGCCGGCTACACGGTCCGCGAGCGGATCGGCACCGGCGGCTACGGCGAAGTCTGGAAGGCCGACGCGCCGGGCGGCCTGAGCAAGGCGATCAAGTTCGTGTACGGGCAGTTGGACGACGAGCGGGCGGGCTGCGAGCTCAAGGCCCTGAACCGGATCAAGGAAGTCCGCCACCCCTTTCTTCTCTCCCTGGAGCGGATCGAGGTCGTCGACGGCCAGTTGCTGATCATCACCGAGCTGGCCGACATGAGCCTGAAGGACCGCTTCCGACAGTGCTGCCAGCAGGGGCTCGCCGGCATCCCCCGCGACGAGCTGCTGGTCTACCTCCGCGACGCGGCCGACGCCCTGGACTACATGAGCGAGCACTACTCGCTCCAGCACCTTGACGTGAAGCCGGAGAACCTTTTGATCGTCGGCGGGCGGGTGAAAGTGGCCGATTTCGGCCTGGTCCGCGAGATCGCCAGCCAGACCATGACGATCATGGGCGGCCTGACGCCCGTCTATGCCGCCCCGGAATCGTTCCAGGGCCACCCCAGCCGCCACAGCGACCAGTACAGCCTGGCGATCGTCTACCAGGAGATGCTCACCGGGGTGTTGCCGTTTCCCGGCAAGACGACCTCACAGTTGATGGCGCAGCACCTTCGCAACCGCCCCCGGCTGGCGCCGCTGCCCGAATCCGACCGGGCTGCCATCGCTCGAGCCCTGGCCAAGGACCCGGAAGAGCGCTTCCCGAGCTGCCGGGCGATGATCGAGAGCCTGCTGGCGGCGGGGAACCTCCCCCCGGAACATCCCCCTGCCGAGGAAGAGCCCGCCACGGAAGAGCCGGACACGCGGTCGGACGTGGTGACCCTGGTCGCCAGGCAACCGCCCGCCTCAGCCGGTCCAGCCCCCGACTCAGGCAATCGGGACTCGGCCTGGTCGGAGCCGGGTTTGGCCTCCTCCGGGCCGGGCCTGGCGGCGTCGCCGGTCGGCTCCTGGGGCGGTGACCACCCGCCGATGCTGGCCACGCTTCCGCTGGACGAGGTGGCCTCCCAGGACGTCGGGCCGCTTTGCCGCGCGGAGCCGACGAGTCCCCCTCCGACGATCGATCCGTTTCGCAAATCGTGCATCGCCGAGTGGATCGACGGACCAGGACCCGAGGCGGGCGTCTCCTATCTTCCCCCGGTCGAGATCCCGGACGCCAAGCCCCGGCTGCGGCCCACGTTGTTCCTCGGCATCGGCGGGACGGCCGCGCGGACGCTCCGGCGGCTGCACCAGCGGCTCCACGACCGGCTGGGAAGCCTGGCGGCCGTGCCGGCCCTCGACCTGCTGCTGGTGGACACCGACCTGAGCGTGGCCACCCAGGCCACGCAGGGCGAGGAAGCGGGGGCCTTGAAGCCCCGCCAGACGCTCGGCCTCCCGCTGCGCTCCCCGCACGAGTACCGCGAAGGCTCCGAGAAGCTGCTTCAATGGATGAGCCGGCGCTGGCTCTACAACATCCCCCGGTCGCTCCAGACCGAGGGGGTTCGTCCGCTGGGGCGCCTGGCGCTGGTCGACCACGCCGAAGAGTTCTTCAAGCGGGTCCGGTCGACGATCAAGGCGATGGTCGACCCGGAGGCGATCGCTGCCTCAAAGCAGGCTTTCGGCCTGGAGAGCGGCAACCCCTCGCCCCGGGTCTTCCTCATCGCCTCGATTTCCGGCGGCACCGGCGGCGGGATGGTCCTCGACGTCGCCTACGCCGTTCGCAAGGTCTTGGGCGAGCTCGGCCTTGCCGACGACGAGTTGTACGGCGTGCTGACCCACTCCACGATCCGCAACCCCAGCGCCAAGGACCTGGCTTTGGCCAACGCCTATGCGTGCCTCAGCGAGCTGCAGCACTACAGCACGGGGGCGGGGTACCCGGGCGACCCGGCCTGCGGGCTCCCTCCCTGCGGGCGCAACCGCCCGCCGCTCCGCGAGCTCTACCTCGTTCACCTGGGCGACGACCTGAGCGACGAGCAGTTCGACGAGGCGACCGACGCCTTGGCGGAGTATCTCTATCTCGATACCGTCACCGCGGCGGGGAAGTTCTTTGACGCCTGGCGCCGACCGGCCGGCTCGAGCTCCCGCGGCGTGAGCGTGAGGACGTTCGGGCTCGGCCAGGTCGGGTTCGCCCAGAGCAACCTCCCGGTGGTCGCCACCGAGCTGCTTTGCCAGAACCTGGTCCAGCGTTGGCTTGGAGAAGGGGACTCGCCGAAAGATTCCTCGTTCCGCGTCCTTTCCCAGAAGCAGGACCCGGCGGAGTTTGCCGCCGCGGGCAGTCCGCTCCAGTCGAGCACCGAGCAACTGCTCAAGGACATCCACGCGATGATCGAGCAGGAGCTGGGGGGCGACTCGGAGGCGACCTTGCGGGCGGCCTTTGAGCGGCTGCTGGTCCACCCGGAGGGCGGAGCCGCGGCCGGCGGCCCGGGGCCCGACTCTTCGGCGCCCCTCGACGCGATCGGCTCCCTTCTCGGCGATCGCACCGCGACGGGAGACACCGGCAGCACGGGGCCGGGCCGCCTCCAGGTGATGCTGGCGGGCCGCCTCAAGGAGCTCGCCGCCCACCAGGGAACCGCCCTGTGCGATTGGCTCTACGAGCGGATCGATACCTCGGCCTCCCGCGTTGAGGGAGCGCTCCTGGCGTCACAATGGGCGGCGGAGCGCCTCCGCACCCTGGAAAGCGAGGCCGAGGCGGCCGTCCGCCAGGAGGCCGTCCGAATTGCCCAGATGGAGCAAATCCTCCTCGAAGCCGATTCCCACCAGCGGAGCCGGCCGAGGTCCTGGCTGGGCTTCGGCCGCGGGGCGCGGCGGGCGGCCGCGCTCAACGACGGCTGGCTGGCGTACTTCCGCCTCCGCCTGGAACAGACCGCGTACCGCGGGATCTGCGCGCTGGCGCGCTCCATGCGGGCGAAGGTCGCGGCCGTCGGCGACGGGCTGGCCGAGCTGCGGAAGAGACTCTTCGTGCTGGCCGACCAGTTCGAGGCAAAGCCCTTCTGGAACGAGGCCGATTGCGGCGACCTGGCCCTGCCGGGAATGTCGTCCGATCCCTACCAGGCGATGGCCGAGCGGCTTCGCCACCGCCTGCCGGACCTGACGGCGAAGCTCGACGACCACTTCCGCACCACGTTGTTCGCCGAGCAGGGCGGGCTGCAGAACCTGCTCAACAGCGACGGCGACCTTCAGGGGATCCTGCCCGGCAGGCTCCGCTCGGCCGCCAGGTCCGCCATCCTTGCGGCCCTGAAGGAGCTCGACCTGCCGAAGATCTTCTTTCAGGGCGTGGCGGAATCGGGAGCGATGGACCCGGCGCTGCGGGGCTGGCTCGCCAAGGCCCTGCCGCGGCTGCCGGCCTGCGGCGGCGCCCGGCGGCTGCTGCTGGTCTGCCCCGAAGGCTCCGATCAGCAACAGCTCGGCCAGGTCGTCCGGCAGCTCACCCACCAGCAGCCGTCGCTGGTCTTCGACAGCGACGTGAATCTGGTCCTCTGTTGCGAGGCCCAGGACATGTCCTTGACGCGGGCCGCTTCGGCGCTGTTGGGCGACCGGGCCGATTGTGCCCGGATCGCCCCCCGCCTCCACACCCGAATCGACGTCGCCTGGTCGCCGATGCCGACGGTGAGTTGAGCGAGGCTCGCCCGTGGCCGGCCAACCCAGTAGGACCGGCGTCTCGCCGGTCGTCGGCGTCTCGCCGGTCGCCGGCGTCTCGCCGGTCGTCGGCGTCTCGCCGGTCGTCGGCGTCTCGCCGGTCGTCGGCGTCTCGCCGGTCGCCGGCGTCTCGCCGGTCGTCGGCGTCTCGCCGGTCGCCGGCGAGCCAGGCGAACCCGGCTAACGCTCCTCCGGTGTCGACGTTCCCGCGCCCAGCCGGTCGAGGATCGGCTGGATCGGCAGCGAGGTTTTGAAAGGGATCGCGTCCGGGGGAAGCTCGGGGAGCCGCCGGGTAGCCGGCTTGGCGACGGCCAGCAGGATCCGCCGGTCCGCAAACGCCTGCAAGGTCTCCAGCTTCGCGGCGAGATACTCGGGCGTCCAGAAGCCGACGATCTCCAACAGGGCCGTGCGGCCGTCGTCGTGGCGGAAGAGGAAGTCGGGCACAAAGACCTTCTGGCCGCGGTGGAGGATTTCGCCTTCGCGGACGAGCATCCAGCCGTCGCGTTTCTCGGGCCCCCA